>Ga0209355_1000048_pt1 | contig 65578 bp, 57 predicted proteins | sample LauGreSBDMM110SN_3_FD_187563 | JGI IMG/M metagenome (GOLD analysis project Ga0209355, IMG submission 187563) | Freshwater lake microbial communities from Lake Michigan, USA - Sp13.BD.MM110.SN (SPAdes) (version 2) | ecosystem: Environmental > Aquatic > Freshwater > Lake | place: Lake Michigan... | reverse complement strand
AGCCACCGCCCCATCCACCAAAGCCACCGCCCCATCCACCAAATCCTCCGCCCCATCCACCAAATCCTCCGCCCCATCCACCAAAGCCACCGCCCCATCCACCATAACCCATACCGAATCCCATATTAAATCCTGGGTTATTCCAATAGCCAAAATCATCAATGCTTGACCAACGATTTCTATTGGCCACTTTTAATCTTAAAAAGCGATCGTCCTGATAATTTTGATAATCTTGATAAGTTTCTTCCTCAGCTTGCGCTACCACTTGTTCTGCAGGCTTGCTGGGGGTATAATATAAATCATCGGTTGCAACAGCCGTTGTTTGTTGCAAACTAGTGCAACTTGTTACAAAAAAACTAATCGCTACTATGCCAATGGCGAATAGTATGAAATTTGGGGTAGTGTTTTTTGTGTTCATTTTGGTACTTTTTAGGTTTTTATATGCCCTTGATTTAGCATACATTTGCTAGTATAAAGGTAGTGAACTTTGATATATAGAGCGTTTTTCGTAGTTCATTTGTTTTTATTTAAAATGTTAATATTTTTTTAAGAAATGGCAAAGGAATTAACCACAAGGGCACAGGATTATTCACAATGGTATAACGACCTTGTTTTAAAAGGATCGTTGGCGGATTATAGCGCCGTTAGAGGCTGTATGGTCATCAAACCCTATGGTTACGCAATATGGGAAAACATGCAAGCAGCTTTAGATAAAATGTTTAAAGATACAGGCCATGAAAATGCCTATTTCCCCTTATTTGTCCCAAAATCATTGTTTGAAGCGGAGGAAAAAAATGCAGAAGGCTTTGCAAAAGAATGTGCTATTGTTACCCATTATCGTTTAAAAACGGATCCGAATAATAAAGGAAAATTGATGGTGGATCCAGATGCAAAATTAGAAGAAGAATTAATTGTGCGTCCAACGAGTGAAGCAATCATTTGGAATACCTATAAAACTTGGATTCAATCCTATAGAGATTTGCCAATTTTGGTCAACCAATGGGCGAATGTAGTAAGATGGGAAATGCGCACAAGGTTGTTTTTGAGAACTGCTGAATTTTTATGGCAGGAAGGACATACTGCGCATGCAACAAAAGAGGAAGCGATTGCGGAAACGGTTAAAATGTTAGATGTATATGCTGACTTCGCAGAAAATTGGATGGCGATGCCAGTCATCAAAGGAATAAAAACTGAAAGTGAAAGATTTGCGGGTGCCGAAGATACTTATTGCATTGAAGCATTGATGCAGGATGGTAAAGCTTTGCAAGCAGGTACCTCACATTTTTTAGGTCAAAATTTTGCAAAGGCATTTGATGTAAAATTTAGCGATAAAAATAATACACAGGATTATGTTTGGGCAACTAGCTGGGGCGTAAGTACCCGATTAATTGGTGGACTAGTGATGACCCATAGTGATGATGAAGGCTTGGTTTTACCTCCAAGAATTGCACCCGTGCAAGTAGTCATCGTACCTATATTTAAAGGAGACGAACAAAAAGCAATGATTGATGAAAAGATGACGGTGGTTGTTGCTTCTTTTAAAGCAGTGGGCATCAGAGTTAAATATGATAATACAGAACACAATCGACCAGGTTGGAAATTTGCAGAATATGAATTGAAAGGAGTGCCTATTCGTATAGCGGTGGGACCAAGAGATTTAGAAAACAACCAGGTTGAATTAGCGCGACGCGACACCAAGGAAAAAACAGCCATTTCATTGGATGGATTAACCGAAACTGTTGCAGCATTATTATTAGAAATTCAAGCAAACTTATTGCAACGCGCAACAAAATATCGTGACGATCATATTACATCAGTAGATACATGGGATGAATTTATAAATGTATTAGATAACAAAACCGGTTTTGTTTTAGCGCATTGGGATGGTACTGCAGAAACGGAAGAAAAAATTAAAGAACAAGCCAAAGCAACCATTCGTTGTATACCATTAGATAATCCATTAGAAGTCGGTAAGTGCATACTCACTGGCAATCCTTCCAAGCAACGCGTTTTATTCGCGCGTGCTTATTAAGCGCTAAGAATATTCAATGCGACAAAAAGCCATCCCCGAAGTTTTAATGCCATTTCTTGATGGAAAGTTGTTGCTTATTGATAAGCCACTAGAATGGACCTCCTTTGATATCGTCAATAAAATTCGTTATCTCATTAGGGTAAAAAAAGTGGGTCATGCAGGCACCTTAGATCCATTAGCTACAGGCTTGTTAATTGTTTGTACTGGAAAGTTTACAAAACAAATAAACGAATACCAGGGTTTGTCCAAGGAGTACACTGGCACTTTGGTTTTAGGCGCAACAACTGCTTCCTATGATTTAGAAACGGCTCCTGAAAATTTTAAATCTATAACGCATTTGACGGAGCTTGAAATAACCAATGCAACGCTTCCATTTATTGGTGAAATTTTACAAATGCCACCGCAACATTCTGCCATCAAAAAAGAGGGGATGCGTTTGTATGAATCTGCTCGAAAAGGAATTGAAGTAAAAGTAGATCCAAGAAAAGTAAATATTATTAGTTTTGAAATTACGCATATCCATTTACCCAATATTGACTTTAAAGTAGTTTGTTCAACGGGTACGTATATTAGAAGCTTAGTGAAAGATTTTGGGGAAGCTTTAGGTGTAGGTGCTTATATGAGTGCATTAAGAAGAACAAAAATTGGTGATTTTAAAATTGAAGATGCAATACAATGGGAGGATTTGAAAAAAGAAATTGATAGCTTATTGGCGAGTCAAGTGGAGATGGATGCAGCTTCAAATGAATAAGTAAAAATCGGATAAATTAAAAAGGTAAGCCAATTCCAAATTGCCAAGCATAATTGTTTACCCTACTTCCATTCTGTTTTACTTCATTCCATTTTATATTATTTATATCTAGCCAACCTTGATTGTTGGATCTTGTAGGATCTTTCATTTTTAAGGCGTAATCAATCCTGATAATAAAATAGTTAAAATCAAGTCTTACCCCTGTTCCCACCGCAATAGCTAAGTCCTGATATAATCTGCTCAATTTGAATCCAGCCATAGGATCTTCCTTAGTATCTCTCGCATTCCAAATATTACCGATATCTGTAAACAACGCCGAACCTATTTTGTAGGAACCCCATTGAAATAAGGGAAATCGGTATTCTAAGTTGGCCTCCAACTGCAGGTCGCCAAATCGATCAAAACTTTGACTTTTAGCACTGGTGTCATAAAAGTTAGAGCTACCTAAGCCCAATTGGCGAAGTCCCCATGCACGCATACTATAAGGGCCTCCTGCAGTGAATTGTTTGAAGAAGGGTAGTTGTCCACTCAATGTTTTATTGTCGCTATAGTTATTTCCCCATCCTCCCATGATTCTCCAAGCAAGTTCAGTGTAATCGTATTTATATATCTTTCTTACTTCTGTCTCCAATTTAAAATAACGGTAAATATTTGATTTTAAATTTGTCATCCCGAGTATGCCGCCTGCTTCTTCAATACCAATTCTGAAATAAGTATTTTGATTTGGGTTTTTCAGGGTACTTCCTTGATAGATATAATTGAGTGTTTGGCTAATTACATTTCCTTCGTTAAAGGAAGATCTTAAAAATGGATTTAGTATTAATAAACTATCTAGTTTTGAAAACTTATTTATTTGATAAAATTCAATATTCAAAGGTTTGTAAATCCAAGTGCCATTAGTGGCTAATTTATTTTTTTTCCATTCGTAGCCCCAACTGGTCGTGAAAGATTTTAGTTGGTAGTAATTTAATCGATCTATGTAAGCGCTGTTTAAAGAAAAGTTGGTTCTGGTATTTTTTGAGTTTCTGTTTTTTTGCGGCGCAAATGGGATAAGCAAGGAGGGGAAGCTATAGGTATGTCCTACATTCCAAAGTAAGGTTTGCGTTAAATTATTATTGCTATTCCCTACATTCAACTCAATACCCAATCTTAAATTGGTAATGGAAGGGATTGATTTTTTTGCCACATTTTTATCCCGGTAGGTAAAGTTGGTGGAAAGCCCTAATAAATTACCCGAGGTTAGCTGCGATGTATTTCTACTTCCTTCCACGTCAAAGCTGTAACTGCGACGTAAAGCAGGTAATAAAAAATAATGCAGGTATACACTGTCTTGTTTAATTGTAGTTCGGCCATCAATTTGTTGCCAGGCACCTAACCCACTAAAGTTATTAAGTGTTTGGAAGTATAAATTCTCATTATATAAGTCCCCTTTTTTAATAAAGCTTTGTTGCTCAAATATGTTTGATTTATAATTTCGCTTTCTATAGGAATGAACGATGCCGTTTTTATATTCAGAAAAAGGTGGGGGCGTCGTTAAAATACTGTCAGGGTTATCATTTAATTTTAAATCACTATAAAATAGTTGTCTTCCAACATGGTATTGTTTAACAACGGAAGGATTATTATTTCGTAGTTGAATACTTACTTTCCAGCTTGGATTTTTATCCTTCATCATAGCTGCATTGGTCACTTGATTTATTTGTGCAAGTGGATCAAGGTTTAATTGCATCAAACTTTGATCAATAGTATCTATTTCAGCAAAAATCTTTTCTTTGGTAAAATTAAAGTAGCCTTCCGATCTGAATAGGGTCACCAACCGGTCTAATTCATTATTAATATTTTCATTTGAAAAAGGCTGTCCTTTTTTTAAATAGGATTGATTCAGACGATTGATGGCAATTTGTTGTAATTTTTTATCACTCAGCTGATAGGTAATACTATCTAGTAATGTTTTTTTATTTAATTCGACTATCATGGTGATTCGAGTTCTCCATTCGTTTTTGATAGTATCCGTTTTTATGATGGGTGAAAATTCGGTTTGGTTGTATCCTTTACTCGCTAAAAAGGAATGCATGTATTGAATGGTCCTTGGAAGTCGATCAGGCTGAAAACTGATGGGTTGTAAAACAGTATTGAAAACACCAAATTGCCTAATTTTTTTAACTTTTAAGCTATCGTCCCAATAATTGCCTAATTCATTCACCAATTGCTGTTGCATTGCTTTGTTGTCAGCCCCATTGACGATTATTTTATTCTCAAATACAAACGGAACTTGCTTAGGGTAGTCATGTACAAGTGCTTTTTTAACATCTGAACAGGCCGTAAATAAAAATAAAAGGGTAACAAGATAAAATCTTGAAAAGAAACTGATATTTTTAAGCCTCAGAAACAACATAATACAGATGAATAATAATGAGCTCAAATATATCCAATCTTTTGCCCATAAAAAACATTGGGACCAAGAATCTGTATTTATTGTCGAAGGACCAAAATTAGTAAAGGAGCTATTGGAAAGTGATTGGACGATTGAAAAAATATACGCAAGTGCTGAGTGGCTAAACGCACAAGATGCAATAGGCGTGCCTACGGAGCAGGTGGATGAAATTATATTAGCACGTATCAGTCAATTCAAAACCGCCAATCAAGTACTTGCATTGGTAAAGAAAAAACTTGCCAACGCGCCACTTAAATTTGATAAGGAATTAACCCTTGTTTTAGATGGTATTCAAGATCCAGGAAATTTTGGCGCGATTATTAGAACAGCAGATTGGTTTGGTGTTAAGCAAATAGTGGTGTCAGAGGATAATGCAGGCTTATACAACCCGAAAGTTGTTCAAAGTACCATGGGTAGTTTTTTGAGAGTTCATGTAGCACAATACAATATAGAAGCAGTATTGTCAACGAGTAAGTTGCCTGTTTATGGTGCTGTTTTAGCAGGAGCACCGCTTTCAAGAACAAAAATACAAGCACCTTGTTTTTTAGTCATAGGAAATGAATCAAAAGGAATTAGGCCAAATTTGCAACCCTATATAACACATCCAGTGACCATAACTAATTATGGTGCCGCTGAATCATTGAATGCGGCGGTTGCTACTGGGATTTTATTGTCTAGCTGGCGGTCTTAATCAAATCGAATTGCAGCTGCAGGTGAAATTCTTTTTATCCAAAGTGTAGGAAGTAAGAAAGAGATATAACTAATCACTGCGGTTCCCAATAATATAATTACAATTTGTGTAGGGACTATTTTTATGGGTAATGTTTTGATGAAGTAGGCGGTCTCGTCTAATTGTATCCAACCAAAATATTGTTGTAATAGGGATAAGCCTAGTCCTAAAATACTTCCTACTATAATTCCTGACCAGCAAATGATGCTTGCTTGATAAATAAATATTTGTCTAATAAATCCATTGGTGGCTCCCATGGCAGTAAGTGTGCCAATCATTGAAACTCGTTCCAACATTAATATAAACAAACAGGTAATTAGGTTCACGATGGCGATAATGAGCATGATTGTAATTGCTACATTTCGGTTGATGGTTTGTACGCCAATCCAGTCAAAAATTTGGGGATAGTAATTAGGGATAGTTGTACTCACCCAGTTGTCGGGTAGTTGCGCTTGTATGGCATCTTTTTGTTCATCAATGAATTTAGCATCCTTTAAGGTTACTGTATATCCATCTACTTCCGTTATATTATTTCTTAATTGATACAATGATTTAATATCAACCATGATATATTGCTGATCATAATCCTGCATTCCGGAATGATAAAACCCTACCACTTTAAATTTGCGTTGTTGCACACTAGTGCCGTTTAAAAAATATAGTTTGATATATTCATTTAATGGGATGTTTAATTTTTTTGCAATGGCATCTGAGATGATGATTTCCTTCATTAAACTATCTTTTGAAGGTGTTAATTTTTCGCCTTTCACTAAAAAAGGAATGGGGTCATCTGCATTTACGCCAAGGGCTACAATTCCTTCAATATCTTGTTTAAAGGATATAACAGTAGATTGCGAAATGAATGGCGTAATCGACTTGATTTGTTGTTGACTTGAATTTATCAAGGTGTTAATTAAAGCTTCATTTTTTCGAAGGGGACTCCCGTTGACGGATTCGATTCGTATATGCCCCCAAAATGAAAACACCTTATTTGCAATACTTTCTTGAAATCCATTCACCAAGGATAAGGTTAATATAATTGCCGCCACACTAATTGCAGTTGCAATAATGGAAAGCTTAACAATGATACTTGTGTAGCTTTTTTTTTGATGAAAACTTATTTTTTTCGCGATATCAAAGGCGGTGGACAAGTGGCTAATTTTTACCAAATCTAGTTTTTTATTCTTAAAAATAATGAATAAAGAACTAGATTCGTGTTGGACAAAATGAATTCATTCATGGGTAAGCAATTGCTTATTTTATTGGGGCTTTTAATGGGGTTGCAAGCAAATTCTGCAAATGCCATCAATCCAGATAAAGTGTATGATAGCAGTATCAAAACTATTCGCGTTCATCCAATGGGGAATGCCCTTGCCATGCCAGTTATTTCGTTAAGTCAGCTGAATCCACTTGAAATTAGCTTTGATGATTTGAAAGCCAAATATCAAAATTATTTTTATTCAGTAGAATTAATGAATTCCGATTGGCGTTCAGCTAATTTGAGTGTATTTGATTATTTACAGGGCTTTAATCAAAATAGAATTACGCAGTATTCCATTTCATCTATTGCAATTCAGCGTTATTATCACTACAAATTTACATTTCCTAACACCAATTGTCGTCCAACAAAATCAGGGAATTATATTATCAAAGTGTATAAGGATTCGAATCCACAGCAAGTTGTTTTTACAAGCCGATTTTTTGTAGTCGATGATCAAGTTTCTATTTTATCTTCGATTCAAGAACCTTTTGATGGTAATATTTCAAAAACACATCAAAAAGTGCAATTGTCTGTGGAGACAAAAAAGCTTTCATTTTTTCAACCTGATCAAATAAAAGTGCAGGTCATTCAAAATTTTCGGTTTAATGATGCGCTTAGTGTAAATGCCCCCAATTTTGTTAGAGGTAGCTTACTTGAATATAATAGTGAAAGAGATTTAATTTTTCCATCCGGAAAGGAATCAAGATGGCTTGACTTGCAAAGCTTTCGGTTAAAGTCGGATCGTATTGTTAATTTTGAAGCAACTGCCAATGGTACTATTGTTAATGTAAAGCCTGACTTTTCAAGAGCACAGACCCCTTATTTTATTTTTAAAGATTTAAATGGGCAATTTCTAATTTCAAATTCAGAGTCTATTGACAGTGAAAATCAAAATGATTATGCAACTATAGTTTTTACTTATGTTCCCCCGAATCGATTGCCATTGATAGGCGAAAATTTATATTTAGTAGGGTCGCTTACCAATAATGTATTAGATGCCTCTGCTGAGATGAAATTTAATCTTGTCACAAAGGCATATCAAAAATCCTTATTTCTGAAACAAGGGTATTATAGTTATTCCTATATTTTGAGGGACAAAGCTGCACCAGACCCAATGCTTGATTTTAATGAAACCGAAGGGGATCATTGGGAAACAGAAAATGCCTATTCCATTTTTATTTATTATCGGCCTCCAGGTGCCAGACATGACCATTTAATTGGCTTTACAACGGTACATTCTAATCAATATTAGGTAGTTATAGGCGTACTTTTTTAATCAATTCATTTGTCCTACATTTGCACCGGCAGGTCTTACACGACCAGCTCCTGCTGAACTTCCCCAGGGTAGGAATACAGCAAGGATAGGCGGTTGAGCGGTGTGATGTGAGTAGCCTGCCACTTTTTAACTTTTGGGAAACCAAATTAAATAAAACAAATATGAAATTCTTTATTGACACTGGTAATTTAGCACAAATTAAAGAAGCAAACGAATTGGGCATTTTAGATGGTGTTACAACGAATCCTTCTTTAATGGCGCAAGTGGGTGTAAAAGGGGAAGCGGCAATTGCTGCGCATTACAAAGCAATTTGTGATATCGTTGACGGAGATATTAGCGCAGAAGTATTATCTACCGATTTTGCTACCATGGTGGAGGAAGGAAAAAAATTAGCAGCGATTCATCCAAATATTGTGGTAAAAGTTCCAATGATTAAAGATGGCATTAAAGCGATTAAGTGGTTTAGTGATAACGGTATTCGTACCAATTGTACTTTGATATTTTCAGCGGGTCAAGCTATATTAGCTGCCAAAGCGGGTGCAACTTATGTATCACCTTTTATTGGACGTATTGATGATAGCAGTTGGGATGGAATGGAGTTAATTGGTCAAATCAGACATATTTTTGATGTACAAGGTTTCCAAACACAAATATTAGCGGCATCCATCAGAAATGCTTTACATATTGTTAAGGCAGCAGAAGCAGGTGCTGATGTATGTACTTGTCCATTAGATTCAATTTTAGGATTATTAAAACATCCTTTAACCGATATTGGCTTAGCGAAATTTTTAGAAGATGCAAAGAAGATGTAGTTTTTAATTTTATATAAAATTAAAAAAAATAAATATATAACAAACGCCCCGATTTATCGGGGCGTTTGTTATACAGCGAATTATTTACGAAAAGATGACTGGTGCTTTAGCGCTTCGCTTTTTGATAGCGGCGATAAATTAGGAGTGTATTTAAAATGCAATTATCTTTTTTTCTGCGAAACTTTTTCTGGCGGTTTCTAAAACGCGTATAATATCAGCACCATGCTTTGCCGAGGTAGGTACAGGTGCATTATGCTTAATAGCGGCTGCCATTAAGTTATAAAACTGTCCATAGTCGCCTGCTAAGCTTGGAATTATCTGGGTACTGGTTTCTCCATTGTTATCGGTACTTAAGGTTCCCCATTTATTTTCAGGCTCGACACCCCAATTAGGGCCGGTTGGAATTTTATCTGCCAATAATTCATCCTCTTGAATATCCGCTCTGTATTTTATAAAGCATCCTTTTGATCCATAAATTTTATAAGCAGGTAGTTGTTGCATATACACCATACCACTGGTTAATAAAATACGGTGGGTAGGGTAGTATAAAAGCAAAGTAAAATAATCATCCACTACAGATACTTTTCTGATGATGCGTAAGTCGGCGAATATATGTGTGGGCATACCAGATAATAATAATGCTTGGTCCACCAAATGTGGACCTAAATCAAATAATACGCCTGCCCCAGGGGTAGGTAATTCCTTATGTACTTTAGGACTTAAGGTGGTTCTGTATCTTTCAAAAGATATTTGGATGTCTAAAAATTCGCCAATTGCATCTTCTTTTATTAACTTTTGGATGGTTAAAAAATCAGCATCGTATCGGCGATTATGATATACTGCTAATTTTAAATTTAATTTTTGTGCTAATGCATCTAATTCTTCCGCTTCTGCAACAGTCACTGTAAATGCTTTTTCCGTAACCACATGTTTGCCTGCCAATAAAGCACGCTTCGTATATTCGTAATGGGTATCGTTAGGACTATTGATAATCACCAAATGGATACTTGGGTCATTTAAAATTTCTTCATAGGAATCAAATGATTTGGTATGAGGATACCTTGCTTGAATATTTTTTTGACTTCGCTCCCAACTACCCACTAATTTAAAATCGGGATTCAGTTCTAAAAATGGCGCGTGAAATACACGACCACTCATACCATAGGAAACTAATGCTGTATTTATCATACCTAAATTTAAGAAATTTTGAGTTGTATTATTACAATTCAACAAAAAACCCGTCTCGATGCGTCGGGACGGGTTTTGGAAACCAGTATAATGTATAGTGGATCCTAGTTGTATTGTAAAAGTAGCAAAATTTTATTTACCGACTTGTTTTCTAATAATATTTAATGCACCGCCAGCTTTGAACCACTCAATTTGTTGTTGGTTATAAGTATGGTTTGCTTTGATGGAATCAGCAGTACCGTCTTTATGTGTTAACACTAATGTTAATGGAGTTCCTGGAGCAAAACTCGTTAAACCAGTTACATCAATGCTGTCATCTTCTTGAATTTTATCATAGTCGGCTTTTTCTGCAAAAGTTAAAGCCAACATACCTTGTTTTTTCAAGTTGGTTTCATGGATACGTGCAAATGATTTAGTCAAAACCACACGCACCCCTAAATGTCTTGGTTCCATGGCAGCGTGCTCACGAGAACTTCCTTCTCCGTAGTTTTCATCACCCACTACAATGGTTCCAACACCAGCAGCTTTGTATGCTCTTTGTGTATTGGGTACTGTATCGTAGTTGCCATTCACTTGACTTTTTACATTGTCTGTTTTTTCATTGAAAAAGTTAATAGCGCCAATTAATAAGTTATTGGAGATATTATCTAAGTGACCGCGGAACTTTAACCATGGACCTGCCATAGAAATATGATCCGTTGTACATTTTCCTTTTGCCTTGATTAATAAACGTAATGATTTTAAATCCGTTCCTTCCCATGCAGCAAAAGGATCTAATAATTGTAAACGCTTCGAAGTTGGATCAACGGCAACGATAACATTGGAACCATCTTCAGCAGGTGCTTGGAAACCAGCATCTTCCACTGCAAATCCTTTTACCGGTAATTCATCACCAGTAGGTGCATCTAATTTAACTTGTTCGCCTTTGTCATTGGTTAAGGTATCTGTTAGTGGATTAAATGCTAAATCACCTGCAATTGCTAATGCAGTTATTAATTCAGGTGAACCAACAAATGCATAGGTATTTGGATTACCATCAGCGCGCTTTGCAAAGTTTCGGTTGAAAGAATGTACGATGGTATTTTTTTCTTTTTTCTCTGCGCCAACACGCTCCCACATTCCAATACAAGGGCCACATGCATTTGCAAAAACTTTCGCACCAATTTTACTGAATACATCTAAAAAACCATCTCTTTCAATCGTATATCTTACTTGCTCAGAACCTGGCGTAATCATATATTCAGCCTTCATTGTTAATCCTTTTTCAGAAACTTGTTTTGCCAAGCTTACAGCGCGACTAATATCTTCATAAGAGGAGTTGGTACAGCTTCCAATTAAACCTACTTCAATTTTTGTAGGCCAACCGTTTGCTGCCGCAGCTTCTTTCATTTTTGAAATAGGAGTAGCTAAATCTGGAGTGAATGGACCATTTAAATGTGGTTCTAATGTTGTCAAATCAATTTCAATCACTTGATCAAAATATTTTTCTGGAGACGCATATACTTCTGCATCTGCAGTTAAGTGTTCTGCAACAGTATCTGCTAAAGCAGCCACGTCAGCACGACCCGTTGAACTTAAATAACGACTCATACTTGGATCATAACCAAATGTAGAAGTGGTCGCTCCAATTTCAGCACCCATATTACAAATAGTTCCTTTACCTGTGCAACTCATGCTTGTAGCACCTTCACCAAAATATTCAACAATGGCACCAGTCCCGCCTTTTACAGTTAGGATACCAGCTACTTTTAAAATCACATCCTTAGGGGCAGTCCATCCACTTAATTTTCCTGTTAACTTGATACCAATCAATTTAGGCCATTTTAATTCCCATGGTAAACCTGCCATTACATCACAAGCGTCAGCGCCACCCACACCAATGGCAATCATACCTAAACCACCTGCATTCACCGTATGTGAATCGGTACCAATCATTAAACCACCTGGGAATGCGTAGTTTTCTAAAACTACTTGGTGAATAATTCCAGCACCTGGTTTCCAAAAACCTAAACCGTATTTATTTGAAACAGAAGCTAAGAAATCATATACCTCTTTACTTTCTGTTGTAGCCACTTGTAAATCTTGTTTTGCTTCTACTTTAGCTGAAATTAAGTGATCGCAATGCACTGTGCTTGGAACCGCCACTTTAGGACGACCCGCTTGCATAAATTGTAATAATGCCATTTGTGCTGTTGCATCCTGCATCGCAACACGATCTGGTCCAAAATCTACATAAGAACCACCTCTTTCAAAATTTTCTAACTTTTGATCACTATGCAAATGAGAGAACAAAATCTTTTCAGATAAGGTCAACGGGCGATTTAATAGTTTTCGAGCCGCTGCTACTTTTGCAGGCATTGCAGCATACAAATTTTTGATCATTTCGATATCAAAAGCCATGGTACTTAGTTTTGTTGTTAAAATTGGGGCAAAGGTAAGCCAAATTTGATGCCGGTTGAAGCAAAAAATACACTTTATGTCCACTTTTTTTTATAGATTGCAGCTATAATTGTCGCTTATTATATGCAAAAAGTCAAGGATTTTTTTGAAATACATGCTTTTGGGGTTTGTACCGCCATTGGAGAAAGATTGGGCATTGCGACCACTAAAATTAGAATGTGGTTTATCTACATTTCATTTCTGACTTTCGGTTCGCCCGTTATTATTTATATGATATTGGCTTTTTGGAGAAGTATTAGAAAATACATTCTATTAGGGAAAAGAAATCCCATGAAATATTTTTAGCTTTTGCTAAATAACTGCCTTTCTCAATTTTACCAATTTCTCTAATAAAGGCGCAAGCTTGTCTAAGGGTAACATATTAGCACCATCACTTTTTGCTTGGGCTGGATTTGGATGGGTTTCAATAAATAATCCATGAGCGCCGGTAGCAATTGCTGCTTTGGCAATAGTTTCAATTAATTGCGGGTTGCCGCCTGTAACACCACTCGTTTGGTTCGGTTGTTGTAATGAATGCGTACAATCCATAATAACAGGCACACCATTTTCTGCCATCGCAGGAATATTTCTGTAATCAACCACTAAGTCCTGATAGCCAAATGTATTTCCTCTTTCGGTCAGCATTATTTTTTCGTTGCCTGCTAATTTTATTTTATCGACTGCAAATTTCATAGAGGCACCACTTAAAAATTGACCTTTTTTTACATTTACAATTTTGCCAGTTTGAGCTGCTGCAATTAATAAGTCGGTTTGTCTACATAAAAAAGCTGGGATCTGTAAAATATCAATGTATTGTGCTGCAATTGCTGCTTCTTCATGCGCATGAATATCAGAAGTAGTAGGTACTTGAAATTTAGCACCCACTTTTTTAATTAATTCCATTCCAGTATCATCTCCAATGCCTGTAAATGAATTGGCACTCGTGCGATTTGCTTTTCGATAGCTCGCCTTAAAAACATAAGGAATCCCTAAGTTTTTACAAAGTGTACTTACTTTTTCTCCAATTTCCATAACAATGTCTTCGTTTTCAACAACGCAAGGACCTGCGATTAAAAAAAAGTTATTTGCATCGTAGCTTTGAGATTTAAATAAATCTTGTAAATAATTAGGCATCATATAATTCAGCTTTGTGGAATCAAAGATAAGTTATTTAAGCAATCTAGTAGCAGTATAGTTAATAGAAGGGTAGATATGTTTTGTTAAAGTCTTTATTTTAATTAAAATCGAAATCCGATGGTCACACCTAGTCCCCTAATTCCAGCCCAGGGTCCTTCAGTGTCTGTGACTATGCCATTTGACGTAGTGGAGGTTGTTAAATTAAATGGGGTGGTTTTGGTTTGATCAATCGTCTTTTTTAATTCTGTTAATGCTAAGGCAGGCGTACCATTGGGTGCAATAAAAATCAATTTTCCATTAGAGGTTCCATAATGGCCTCCAATAATCCAGAGGTCTAATACCAATTTTGTTAGTAATTGGAATTGCATTCCAGTATATACCCCATAACTGGTTGATCGAATAGTGCCATCTAATTGAGCATGCATGGGTATCGCAGGCAAGACAACATTAGGAATAGGAGATGCAGGTGTGTAAGTATAGTCTAATGGAACAGTTAGGTCAAATGTTGCCATTCTTACATAAGGAGCTAAATACAGACCAGACATTTTAGATACACCTAAATAAAAACGAGCTTCCGCCGTTATCGCTGAATTTCCAATTTGAAAATTATCAAAATCAATGGCCGGGTTTTGAATAAATTGTTTTGCTAATTCCTTGAGGGGTAATTTTTGTTTATTCATTTTACGATAACTCAAGGAGACAGACATAAAACGAGATAAACTTCGTTCAAAAGTTAGGTTGTAATTATTTAAAGCGTCGCTGGATAAATTTGTTTTTAAAATATTTTGTCCCCCTACTAAACTTTGCGCATTTGTAATATTGCTAATGGCCACAAGCAAAATGAAAAATACTTTTTTCATATTTTTTTATTTAAACACCAGTATTGCGAGACGTGCAGTAGCAATTACTTAGCTTTTTTATAATTTAAATCAGCTACTGTTCTTTTATCCAAAATGGCCAAAGTGTTATCGCGCACTTCAATCATGACTTTATTGATGCCGCATTTTTTTTCATTGCAGTCGGCGCATTTTTCGTAAAAATTTAAGCTTACACAGGGTAGTAATGCTATGGGGCCTTCAATGATTCTAAAGATGCTTGATAACTTAATATTTGATGGAGCTACTGCGAAAAAGTAACCCCCATTTTTTCCTTTCTTACTTTCTAAAAAACCGGCTTTGCGTAGTTCTAGCAAAATACTTTCTAAAAACTTTAATGGAATATTTTTTTCTTGTGCAATTTTTGCAATCAAAATAGGGTCATCTGACTTTTCACCTGCCATATAGGAGAGTGCCTGAAGTGCATATTGTGTTTTTTTAGATAGCATTGTTTTGACGATTGCTTTTTATTACAACTAAATTAAGCGGTTGGTTAAAGCCCTAAAACATCTTTCATGGTAAAGATACCCTTTTTTTCAAATGCAAATTCAGCGGCCAAAACGGCGCCACTGGCAAATCCAATTCGGGTGTGTGCTGTATGTATAATTTCAATATCATCAACTTCAGAGCTGTATTTGACCATATGGGTGCCAGGGGCAGGATCAATTCTTTCTGATTGAATGACCAATTCATTTGAATTTCCAGAAGCAGCATTTACCCATTTATTTTTCCTACCTAAATTAGTTAAAATTTGTTCCGCAAGGGAAATAGCCGTTCCACTTGGGGCGTCCTTTTTTTCAGTATGATGCACTTCGGTCATGGAAACATCATAGCTATTATAAGATTCCATTAATTGCGCCAATTGTTTATTTAATTCAAAAAACAAATTAACGCCAATGCTATAGTTACTTGAATAAATTAATGTGCCATTTTTTTCTGCACATAAATCTTTAATCTCGGCCCATTGGTCTAGCCATCCTGTGGAGCCACTTACCACCGGCACGCCCCATGCGATACATTTTTTTACATTTTCAAAGGCGCTATGTGGCCCAGTAAATTCAATAGCAACATCGGCTTTTTGCAATGCAGCTTCGGTGAAGTCTTGGTTATTTTGAATATCTATTTTTAGAACAATCTCATGTCCTTTGCTTAAAGCAATGGATTCAATTGCCTTACCCATTTTACCATAGCCTATTAATGCAATTTTCATAAAATAAATTTATCTTGAATGGTTGTTGTTAAAGTGAAACTGAAGTGCCAACCCTGCTTGTTTGAATTGTGGCTGATAGGTGGGTTGTATCTTAAAGCTTAAATCATTGTTGATATCAAATTCTTTTAAATGTCCTGAAACGGTCGCGTCAATAACATTGACCCCCCATGTTACTATAAACCACATAATAGAGTAATCTCTGTCCTTACGAAAAATATTTCGATAACTCTGCAATGAGGAGGCGCTTAAGTTTTTTAGTAGCGGATCAATTTTTGCCACATCCGATGCGTCCCCAGCAGCCTCTTTAAATTTTGCTTCGTAGGCGAATTTCGTTTTTTTGTACATGTCGTTATTATAAATATAGGTTGCTGTGGGAATCGCAATAACGCCATAAACCAATGGAATTTTCCAATATTGTTTATTATAAGCCTGTCCCCATCCTGGAATTAAAGCAGACCGTTTAGTGGCTTTGCTTGGAATGTGTTTTCGGATGATAAGGGTGCTGTCCTTTTTTATCGATTGGGTGCTGTCTTGACTCCAAGCATTTAGCCCTAGGATTAAAAGCAATGTAAAAGTAAATAATAGCCGCATCCTATTAAAATTCCTTGTTATGAAAGTGATTCTAGCTAATGCTTAATTGCATTGCTTCTAATATTTTATTTAATCCATTTAAGTCAGCGTACTCAACGGTGATTTTCCCACTACCATTTTTTTGATGTTGTAGTTGGACTTTTGTTGACAGATGGCTACTTAATTTATCTTCTAATTTTTTATAAACAGGGGATAGCTGGCTTTTAGCACCAACAGTGCTTGGTGAGCTTATTTTTCCTGCTTGTGTTACTTTTCTTATTAATTCCTCTGCTTGTCTAACGGTTAATCCTTTTTCAACTATTTCCTTGAAAAGGAAAAGTTGCTTGTCCACATCTTTGCCAATCAAAAGTTTGGCCAAACTAATGCTTAAACTACCATTGCGTAAAGCAGCTTGTATATTCGGTGGTAATTCAAGTAATCTAATATAATTTGAAACCGTAGATCGGTCTTTACCCATTCTTTCTGCTACGTTTTCCTGCGTGTAATTAAGTTCATGCATCATGCGTTGGTAGCTTAATGCAATTTCTATTTCATTAAGATCAACTCTTTGTAAATTTTCAAGTAATGCTAGTTCTAATAATTCTTTATCATTGCCATGTCTGATATAAGCGGGTAAATCATTAATACCTGCTAATTTTGCTGCGCGAAAACGACGCTCACCCGCTATTAATTGGTATTTCCCATTGGCAAGTTGTGCAACAGTAATGGGCTGAATTAAATCATGAATTTGAATCGACTTTGCTAATTCTTGTAAAGCGGTTACATCAAAATCCTTTCTAGGATTTTTAGGATTTACTTGAATATCAGTAAGTAAAATACGGTTACTTGCTACCGTTTTTTCAATGGTTGCAGCAGGGATTTTGCCAGCCGGATTTTTATAATCCGAATCAATACTTTGCAATAAAGAGCGAAGCCCTTTTCCAATTAATTCTTTATTGGGTGTACTCTTACTCATAGTTAATCAATTATACGCTCGGCATTACTCATATTGGTCATGCCATTTTTTTGTAAAATTTCCTTGGCTAGGTTTAAATAGTTTACAGTGCCCTTGCTTTCAGCATCATATAAAATAACAGGTTTGCCTACACTAGGGGCCTCGCTTAATCTTGTATTGCGATGAATGATGGTTGAAAATACCATTTCGTCAAAATGTTTACGCACTTCACTTACTACTTGGTTGCTTAGTCTTAAGCGACCGTCATACATAGTCATTAAAATACCTTCAATTTGCAATTCAGGATTTAATCTGCTTTGAACAATTTTGATGGTATTTAAAAGTTTCCCTAATCCTTCTAGTGCAAAAAATTCACATTGTACAGGAACAATCACACTATCTGAAGCGACTAGTGCATTCACCGTGATTAACCCCAAGGAGGGTAAGCAATCAATGATAATGAAATCGTATTGGTCATTTATTTCATTGATCAAACCTTTTAAAACATTTTCTCTGTTAGGTAAGTTAACTAATTCAATTTCAGCGCCCACCAAATCAATATGAGATGGAATTAAATCCAAATGAGGAATTTCTGTTTTTAATACAATGTCCTTTAGGGGTGTATTATTAATCATGCCATCATATAAGCTGGTCGTAATATTATGTAAATCAAAGCCCACCCCAGTAGTGCTATTCGCCTGGGGGTCAGCATCAATTAAAAGTGTTCTGTATTCCAAAACTGCTAAGCTAGCTGCAATATTAATGGCCGAGGTTGTTTTACCAACCCCTCCTTTTTGATTCGCAATTCCAATGATTCTAGCCATATTATAGTTATCCTTAATTTCAATCAAAAATAAGGCATAAATGGTAACTTTTTGGGATTAAATATGTTATAAATGGGGCAGTAAGGCTTAATTTTACCCATTAATTTATGCTATGAGGAATCCTGTTTTTATTTTTGTACTATTATCGGTATTGATTCTGCTTGATTTCTATATTTTTTATGTTTTAAGGACCATTTTTCAGGGATTTTCTATGACGGCCAAAACAACAGCAGGGATCATTTATTGGGCTCTGTGTATCCTTAGTTTAGGGTCTTTTTTACTTTTCCCCTATATAAGCAATCCTTATTTCAAGCAATATTTTTTTTCAATAGGGGTAGGTTGGGTACTCACTCAGTTTTTTATGGTTACTTTTTTTGTGGTCGATGACTTGAGAAGGGGTGCGTTTTGGACGATGGGCCAAATTTCGTCGGCTACTGGTGCTAAGTTTATGAATACTGAAAATGGTATACCACGTTCAACTTTTTTAAGTTGGTTGGGTGTAGGCTTGTCTTCTACTTTATTTTTTTCCTTATTGTATGGATTTGGAAATAAGTACAATTACAAGTTGATTAAAAAAAAGGTAGTCATTCCTGATTTACCCATCGCATTTAAAGGATTTAAAATAATTCATATCAGTGACATACATAGTGGTAGCTTAAAGGAAATAGCAGCAGTGAAAAAGGGGGTGCAAATGATACAAAATCAACATCCGGATCTTGTATTATTTACGGGTGATTTGGTAAATGATCGTGCCAATGAAATGGATCCATGGATGCCTGTTTTTGCAGAAATTAAAGCGCCGCATGGCGTTTTTAGCACCCTAGGAAATCATGATTATGGAGATTATGTTAAATGGGATAGTCAAGAAAATAAAATTCAAAATTTAGAAGCCCTGAAAAAAGTGCATGCAAATATGGGTTGGCGCTTATTGATGAATGAAAATGTTAAAATTGAAAAGGAGGGGGCTATTTTGCAATTAGTAGGCATTGAAAATTGGAGTGATAAAGCGAGATTTCCTAAATATGGGAAAATGGAACAGGCAATGAGCGGAGTACAACCTGAATTGCCCATCATTTTAATGAGCCATGATCCGAGCCATTGGGAAGCGGAAGTGATTCCAAAATATCCACAAATAAATTTAACCTTATCTGGACATACGCACGGAATGCAATTTGGTTTGGAAAATCCCTATTTTAAATGGAGCCCGGTTCAATGGGTGTATAAACAATGGGCGGGCTTATATCAAAAAGAGCAACAGCAACTATATGTAAATAGGGGCTTTGGATTTTTAGGATATCCTGGTCGCGTGGGTATCATGCCTGAAATTACTTTGATAGAATTGATGTAATTTTGTAATGTGTTTAGCATAGATACAATCGTATTTATAATTGCGTAACCTGTCAAATAGTTATTTATGAAAAAATTATTCATTTCCATTTTTGTTTTTTTAGCGATGCAATTACATGCGCAACAAAAGTTTGGATTGGGATTAAAAGTGGGACAGAATTTTTCAAAAGTGGATAATGTTGCAGTGGATCATAATGCTGCTTCCTATCATGCGGGTGTTACTATGCAAATTGGCTTGTCCAAAGGGTTCAGTATTGCGCCGGAAGTTTTGTTGTCACAAACCAAATTGGAAGCCAGTCCAACGCAAGCTGAATTATTTATCAATCCAAGTTTCAAGCCTGAAACTTATCATTTAAATTATTTGACGATACCTATTTTATTGCAATATAATGTTGTAAAAAGTTTTTTAATTCAAGCGGGTCCACAATATGGTATATTATTAGATCAAAGTAAAGATGGTCCTGAAAATGCGCGTGTTGCTTTTTCATCTGGTGAGTTTTCCATGGTGGGGGGCGCTAAATTAAATTTAGGCGGATTCTTTCTTTATGGCAGGTATGTCATTGGGATGAATAATATTGGATCATCCACACAATTGCTGAATAATTTAAAAGACCAATCCACTTGGAAAACAAGACAATGGCAATTGGGCGTTGGAATAAATTTATTTTAATTTTAGCCGTTGCTTAAGTGTATTAATATTCTCAATGATTTGATTTAATTGGGTTTGTTGTATGTTAATAAAGCTATTATCTTCTAGTTTGCCAATCACCACATTCATCTCATCATCATTTAAATAAACCATTTTTCTAAATTGGTTACTATAATCTTTTGCTCTCGTTGCTTTTATTCTGTCGGTAATATCCTTTTTTAGCTCTAAATAAGTATTTAACCAAATGCCTAACTGCTTCGCACTTAAAATATTTATTTTTTTATTTGTTGCTTGTTCTAGTATAGCTAATGCGTGTTTATTTTTTCGATCTGAATATTTTTCAGATTCGTTGGCGTAGTATTCATGCACTTGATCCCAATCTGTTACACGTTCGGTTTTAATTTGGTTTAATAAAATGTCAACCTGTTTTTGAGGCATCAGTTGTCCACCAACACTTATCCATTTTAAATCTTTTGTATTAAGATTTATATTTTTAACCGCACTGGCTAGTGTATTATTTTTTTGTTTGCTTAAAAGCTCGACTAATGCTTCAATTCCATAAATGAATAGCATGTTTTGAAACATTTTATATGCATCATAGCACTTGATTAGTCTCGTTTTTCTTTTACTGTTTTCTATATTTTCTACAAAAATAGTTAGTGCGTCAACTTCTTTTTTTGTTTTAGTACTTAATATTGAATCACCTATTTTTTGTAATTGATCCTGTGTAAGATTTGTATCTTTCTTTTCCTTAATTAATATCGCTTTTGCAACACTTATCGCAATTATTATTAATGCGGTTATTATTTCATTTATGGTATCTGGCGCCAAGTAGTCGTATTCATAAATGGGACTTTTTTTGATGCGCTTATCTCTATCTTCATATTTTTTAGCATTTCTTGCAAGTGCATAAAAATTATATAATAACCAGTAGCCTGGCATGATGATAAGTTCGTCCTTTTCTGGATCATTGCTAATTAAAGAGAATGGGAAAGGGATATTTAATTCAAAATTATAATCTCCTTTGTTTAACAATGCAAAACTTGCAAATTGTGAATTATGTTTAATACTTACACATAAGCCTGGCCAAAACCCACGACCCATAATTACTTCGCCATCGGCGCCACGACTATTGTGATTTGAACCAATGGTAGCACCAGCTGCAATATTACTTTGGCCCATTAATAATGCTGCACATAAAAATGAGTTATTGTGATGTTGCTCATGTGCGGGAAAGATTAAAGAATTTAGCACTTCGCAACAAGAAATCGTTGCGTTTTCGCCTAAATAAGAATTAATTAATCTTGCGCCATATTTTAATTGCGAGTAATCTGAAACAACAAACCTCACGGCTTTAATACCATAAAATATTTTGCAACCATAACCTACTATCCCATTGACTAATTCGCAGCCTTCTCCGATTTGTGTTTTTGCTTCGGCAGCAGAATTAATGGTTACATTTTTAATTTTATTTGCACCCTTAAGATAAGCATCTGAACCAATCCAAACATCTTTAATAATTTTACAATTTTTAATGACTGTACGGTCTCCAATTTTACCATAAAAGCCCAATTTGTTATCAAATTTCTTTTCAGTAAGTTTTATAAAACTATTTTGTAATACAGCATCATGCCTATTGCGCGTCCATAAGTAGGCATCACCTGCTGTCATGTTGACAAATGGCAATACTTTTCTTCCAGTGTTTTCATTACATAATTCAAGCCAAATCCTAACATCTTCAGATTCTCCTTTTTTAATGATACCATTTCCGAATTTAGCGTGATTGGTAGTGACTAATTCATTCACATTATTAATAATTACCTCATTGCCAATAATATAGTGAGACATATAATTTACGTTATGTATGGAAACATTGTTTCCAAAATCACAACTAATGATGGTTGAATTATATATTCCAACTGGTACTATTAAATCACTAAAGCCTAAACATATATTTTCTAAATTGCCAATACGATTTAATCCAAAAAATGTACAATTCTTTACTAATTCCGGGTTAAAAGAATCTGAAATTAAAATTTTACTCCAATTGTCACTTGAGTTTCCGTTGCGTACTAAAATTTCAATTTCATGGGCAGTTAAATTTCTATATTGAATGCCACTTCTGTTTTGTTTATCTCTTAAATAGTATTCATCCTTGCCTTTTGGGAAGTCTGTTATGAAGTCATACCCTAAGGAGTTGAGACTAATTTTTTTTATTGTATTCATTAAAATAAACTTTTAAACTATCAGTAATTGGTAATTAATGTTGATTCAATTAAAATAAAGGTAAATATTAATACATTGGCAGAAGCGCGAATGCTTTAATTTATAAAATATTTAAGAGGCTAGGCTTAATACCTAGGTTTGGATCTGCTAAATCTATTTTTTTGGGGGGCGTTTCCGCGCGCATTCGAGCGTGCGTGACCAGAATTCCCACGACCTTGTTGTTGCACCGTTTTAACAGGATTGTGATTCATTAAAGGGTAGGGGTGATTGTCAATGACCCGAATCGTTTTTGCAATTAATTTTTCAATGTCCTTTAAGAATGCTTTCTCTTCTGCATCGCAAAATGATATCGCTGTTCCATTCGCACCTGCACGACCTGTTCGACCAATTCGGTGAACGTAGGTTTCTGCAATATTGGGTATCTCAAAATTGACTACAAATTCTAAATTATCCACATCAATACCTCTTGCTGCAATATCTGTAGCTACTAATACACGCGTACTTTGGTCTTTAAAGTTACTTAAAGCTCTTTGACGTGCATTTTGTGATTTATTACCGTGAATTGCTTCTGCTTTTATATTGTATTTTAAAAGTAAGTTGACTACTTTGTCAGCACCGTGTTTTGTTCTTGTAAATACTAGCGCTGTTTTTATTGCAGTATTTTTTAATACATCAATTAGTAATGCATTTTTATTATTCTTATCTACAAAATAAACGGATTGCTCAATAATTTCTACTGTTGATGATACGGGCGTTACGGTTACTTTTTCTGGATGAAATAATATGGTACTTGCTAAGCTTACAATTTCTGCTGGCATGGTGGCTGAAAAAAACAAGGATTGTCTTTTTTTAGGAAGTACCGCTAGTAATTTTTTTACATCATTTACAAATCCCATATCCAACATGCGATCTGCTTCATCTAATACAAATATTTCAACCTCTCTTAAACTGATATGTCCTTGATTCATTAAATCCAATAATCTCCCGGGTGTAGCAATAACTACATCAACGCCATTTCTGAGGGCAGTGACTTGCGGTCCTTGTGCAACGCCTCCAAATATTACCGTACAATTTAATGGGGTATGTCGACCATAAGCATTAAAACTTTCCGCAATTTGTATGGCCAATTCTCTTGTAGGTGTTACGATTAAACTTCTTATTTTTTTTCGTTTCTCTCCGTGAGAATTTTGTAATAATAATTGAATGATTGGTAATGTAAAGGCGGCTGTTTTACCTGTGCCTGTTTGTGCGCAACCTAATAAATCCTTGCCCGCTAATACAATCGGAATAGATTGTGCTTGAATGGGTGTAGGTGTTGTATATCCTTCTTCGTATAGCGCCATTAAAAGCGGCTCAATTAGTTGTAATGACTTGAAATTTGTACTCATATTGGACTGCAAGGTACACTATTTAAATTTGTGGCCTTAGCAGTGCGATAGGATTCCTTTTCGCAAGCCCATTTACGTTTTGCAGCAAAAACAACAGATTTAGCTACAATTAAGCAAATAAGTCCATTTCAGCCCTTCCTAAACCATCTGGTGTGGTATAAAATGGTCTTTTTTCAATGACATAATGGGTCTCTTCTGGTATACCTAATGCTCGGTAGATGGTTTGGTGAATTTGCTCAATTCGAATGGGTTTTTCAATCGTTTTGCAAGGGCGTTCATCTGCTGTTTTACCATACACATATCCTTTTTTAATTCCGCCACCAAACATTAACATGGAACAGCCGTCTGTAAAATGTCGGTGCATCCCATAATTTTTGATGTCTTCAATAATATCAGGTTGATTCACTTGTTCTTGTACTTTTAAATCAGGTCGTCCTTCGACCATCATGTCCCTGCTAAATTCACTTGCTAGTATAATAAGTGTTCTATCTAAATGTCCTGATTGATCTAAATCTTTAATTAACTGAGCAATTGGACCATCAATTTGTTTTTTCATATCGGCCAACCTAGTATGTCCATTGTCATGGGTGTCCCAATTTTTAAATGGTTCATATTCGGTGGTGACAGTTATAAATCGTGCACCTTTTTCAGTTAAACGTTTTGCCATTAAGCAGCCTAATCCAAATTTTCCTGTATTGTAAATGTCATAGTTTTCTTTAGGCTCTTTACTTAAGTCAAATGCAGCAGCCTCGGGCGACTTTAAAAGCATATACGCTTGCTCCATGGATCTTTTCATGGATTCTTTTTGATAATCACTTCCCAATTCACCTAATGGTCCTTTATTCATTAATTCATTGTAGAGTAGGTTTCTTTTTTCAAATCGATTTATATCCATTCCTACAGGAGGCTTCACACTTTCAAGCCCTTCACTTGGGTCAGGTATTAAAAAAGGGCCAAACTCATTGCCTAAAAATCCTGCGGTATGAAATGCCTTCAATTCTTCCCCTTCTCCTAATGAAAATCGTTGACCAATATCGATAAATGCAGGTATCACTGAATTGACAGGTCCCAATTGTTTCGAAATCCAGGAACCAATATGGGGTGCGGCTACTGATTGTGGTGGTTTATAACAAGTATGCCAATGATATTGATGACGAGAGTGAAGAATGTGTCCCATATCGCCTGCAACATAGGATCTAATAGCAGTGCCTTTATTTAATACTTTTCCAATGGACTCAAGTCCTTCTGAAAAATAGATATCATCCAATGCAGTGGGTACGGATTTAAAAGTGCTTAATACATCATTCGCCATCATGCCTTTGGTGAATGGGGTATATTTTTTTGGGTCAAAAGTATCTGTATGCGCCATACCTCCAGCCATCCAAAGTAAAATAACTGTATCGGCTGTTGCTGTCATTTTGGATGAATTACATCCACTTAATAATCCTGCTAATGGTGCACCTGCAGCCAATGCGGCTAGGGTAGCAGTACTGCTATTTTTTAAAAATTCTCGACGATTCCAATGACTTGACATAATGAATATTTATTTCTAAATGAATTAATAAATAATTTGAAATTCCGGTAATAATAAAATTATCCAAAACAAATCTTCAATGGCATCAGTAGAAGGCACCTCTCCTAATAATTTTTTTGCAATTGTGTATTCAGTTGTAGTCGCTGCTCTACCTAAAGCTTGTTGGTATATTTCTTTAATAATTTTATCACCGGTAATATATTTGTCTTTCCAAATGAGGGCGCCCTTGCTGATCATGGAGTTAAATCGGTCCCCATTGGTTAGTTCCAATGCTTGCAATAAATTTGATTGCGATTCTCTTGTCGTGCTCACTGTTTCACGTGTAGGTCTTCCCAATGATATTAAAAATGGATTATTGTTCACTAATGATGCGCGTACAAATGCTGCACCAATAATTTGCGGTAATTTTTTTGGTGGCATCATTTGCTTCTCCTTTTTCTCCTTCTCTTTCTTTTCTTTTTCCTTTTTCTCCTTTTCCTTGTCTTTATTCTTGTCCTTCTTTTTCTTCTTCTCCTCCGCTTTCTTTTTCTCCTGCCTTTCTTTCTGTTTTTTAATTTCTTCGAGCACTGCTTTTTTATCTACATAGGTAATGGACATGGAGTCGTAAAAAATGGGTGTAATGATTGTGCTTGCTGCATCAGCAAATTGCTCTGCTGACATGCGCTTGCGTAATCTGCCTTTGAAAACATATTGCGGGGATACTATTTTACTCGCATCATTAAAACTTACCGAAGGAAGTTGGTAAGTAGTAGAGGAGGTAATTAAAAATAGTAATTCCTTTATATCCGCATCATTTTGTTGAAAGTTAAATGCCATCCAATCTAGTAAGTCCTGACTCCATGCTTCATTGTCCATCACATCCACTGGTTCAATTAATCCACGACCCATTAATTGGGCCCAAATTCTGTTTACAATGGTGCGATAAAATCTTCCATTGGAAGCTTGTACCATATTGGTGGCTAATTGTGCTAGTTTTTCTGCTCTTTTTGCACTACTGTCAATAGCGCCTAATTCCTTCCATAGCATACGCGCGCCTGTAAACTTACCCGTTGGTTTGTCGCACCTATTTATTTCAAGTGAGGTGTCTGCAAAAATATTTGCAAATGCATACGCGTCTGTCAATTTCCAATCGCTTATAAAACTATTATGACAGGAGGCGCATTTTAAATTTAGACCTAAAAATATTTGAGATACATTTTGTGCTGCTTGCATTTCGGTACGTTGGCTTGCATTCACTACGCCACGCCATTTAATCCCCTCAATAAATCCATTGGATTCATCCGTAGGATTTAATAGTTCTTTTGCAAATTGATCATAGGATTTGTTTGATTTCAATGAATTAAATAACCAAGTCGTAATATTACGACGACCACCTGTGATATAACCGGTGCCTGTATAATCATTTCTTAAAGCATCATTCCAAAAACTTAACCAATGTAAGGTGTAATCATCCTTTTGGTTAAGTAATTTTCTTATCCATATCTCTCTTTTATTGGTTCTGCTATCCTTTGTAAATTTCTCCAATTCTTCTACACTAGGAACTAAACCAACAATATCCAATGAAATACGTCTTAAAAAAGTTTTATCATCCACCACTTTTGGCCAAATTATTTTGTTTGCAGTAAAATATTGGTTGGTCCAAACATCAATCGGGTTGGTTAAATTTTCAGTGGCCCTTGGAAGTTCAGGATTCCTAGGGGCTAGCGGCGCTAATCTAAAAATACTTTTTTCGGAGCTGTCTGGCCAAGGTGCGCCTTTTTGAATCCAAAAATTAATGACTGCAATATCCTCGTCCGCTAATTTTCTTCCTTTGGAAGGCATTGCATCTTTGTGATTGGATGGTAGGGTAATGCGACGATATAAATCACTCGCTGCTGGATCGCCAGGTATAATAACAGGACCATTTTCACCACCTTTAAAAATCATATCTCTACGATCAAGTCGCAAATCGCCTTTGATTTTTTCAGGTCCGTGACACTTATAACAATTATGCGCAAAGATGGCCCTCACTTTTATATTGAGTTCAATAGATTGTTGCTTTGTTAATGGGGCGGTATCATTTTTGAAACTAGTAATATTAAAATTGGAGTTTGTACTTTTATCATAGCTATCACTCCAAGGTATAGTGGCCGTAATATAATCCTGGCCATGCGTTAATGAAGCACCAAAGTGTCCAGCGATGGCAACGCCGATTGCACTAATAAACAAAAAGGCACGATATAACTTAATAAGGCTCCTTTTATTTTTTTTATAGATGCTGTTTGATACAAACCAAGTGATGGCTGAAAAAACTGCGGTTGCGATACCTGCCCATTGATGAATATTGGATACTTGCAATTCATAGCCACCTTCTTTTACAAGAAGTAAACCCATTATTGCTGATACAATTGCTGCAATAGTTCCGGCAGCTAAAAGTAATCTGATCCCAGTACGAGAAGGCGCATCAAATTTTTTTAAAGTGAATAGTTCAAGTATAGCTGCAAATAAAAGTAATGAAACCGGAAAATGAACTGCAATGGGGTGAAGTCTACCTAAAAATCGCCACAGCCAAAAAAAATCATTACTTACTGCGTTTGAAGGAGACTCAGCATAACTGTTAATTGAAATTTGCAAAAAGCAGATCAGTACTAAAGCGCTAATGACAATAGCCAATTTTTTTCTTGGGTAGGATTTATTTTTTACATCTTTCATAAGCAGTTCGTTTTTAAAGATAATTAAAAATGAACTAAAAACTTACTTGATGTATATAATTAATGACCCATATACATTAAGGAATTTAGCCCCGGCGCTTTTTGCTGGGTTTGCCTACCAAGGCATGGGATTTTTTTATTAAGCTTTTCACGAGTGTGGCAGGTAATTGTCTATTAATGATCATGGTATTCCAATGTGTTTTATTCATGTGGTACCCAGGAATGATATATTCTGAATAATCTTCCCTTTGTGTGATAATATCTTCTGGATCGGCCTTATAGTTGAAAGAAAGGGGCTCCTTACTTAAATTAAGTATCAGGAATAGTTTATCATGATGTTTGATCACGACTGTATTTGGCCCAAACGGAGTTGCTTCCTCGGTATCGGGTAAGGATAATGCGTAATCTAAAATTTCATCAATTTCCATGTTGGCCTTTGTTTATAAATACGCTAATCACTCTATTCCACGGTAACACTTTTTGCAAGATTGCGCGGCTTGTCAACATCAATCCCTTTTGCAACACCCACATAGTAACTAAGTAATTGCATGGGTACAACACTTAATAATGGTGCAATGACTTCGTCAATTTCTGGGACGAACATAATATTTTCGGACATCGTGGGTAAAACTTGATCGCCGATACTAGCCACTGCTATGATTTGTCCTTTTCTTGCTTTTATTTCTTGAATATTGGAAACGACTTTATCATAATACATATCTTTTGTTGCTATGAAAACAACAGGTAAAGTTTCATCTACTAATGCAATTGGGCCATGTTTCATTTCTGCGGCAGGATAACCTTCAGCATGTATATAAGTGATTTCCTTTAATTTCAATGCACCTTCTAATGCGATGGGGAAATTATAGCCCCTGCCTAAATATAAAAAATCTTTAGCATCTTTAAACTTCAGCGCAATTTTTTGTATCACGGAGGTGTCTGCTAAAATTTCTTTAATTTTTTCCGGCACGGAAGCTAATTCATGTACTAAGTGAATATATCGATCTTCGGAAATACTTCCTTTTGATTTTGCCATTTTTAGTGCGATCATTGCAAGCACCGTTAATTGTCCTGTAAATGCCTTGGTACTCGCTACACCAATTTCGGGTCCGGCATGTGTATATGCGCCCGCATTGCTTAATCTTGCGATACTGCTACCAACAGCATTTACGATACCAAATATAAAAGCACCTTTTTCTTTAGCACTTTCTAAAGCAACTAAAGTATCAGCGGTCTCGCCACTTTGTGAAATGGCAATAATCACATCACCAGGATGGATGACTGGATTGCGGTATCTAAATTCAGAAGCATACTCCACTTCAACAGGAATTCGACAAAGTTCCTCTATTAAATATTCAGCATACAATCCAGCATGCCAACTAGTGCCACAAGCGACAATGATAATGCGCGATGCGTTGGTAAGTGCATCTATATTATGATCGACACCCGCCATTACAATTTCTAATTCCTCGTGTAATAATCTTCCTCTTAAACAATCGTATATAGTTTCAGGTTGCTCAAAAATTTCTTTCAACATAAAATGCTCATATCCTCTTTTTTCAATAGCAGCTAATTCCATATCTAATTTTTGTATGAAAGGTGTTTGCTTTTCATTACCCAAATTTTTTAAGATGAGCTCATCTTTTTTTACAATTGCTATTTCATAATCATTGACGTATACTACTTCTTTAGTGTATTCAATAATGGGGGAGGCGTCGCTGGCTAAAAAATGTTCGTCCTTGCCTATGCCAATCACCAATGGACTTCCTTTACGCGCGGCGATAATGGTTTCAGGGTCGTCTTGATCAATTAATAAAATACAATAAGCGCCAACAATTCTTTTTAAGGCAATACGTAAAGCTTCTTCTAAGGTACTTTTATTATTATCTTGAATTTCTTGAATAAAATTGAGCAATACTTCAGTATCGGTATCACTTTTAAAAGTATAGCCTTTTGAAATTAACTCTTTTTTGATAGGCGCATAGTTCTCAATAATACCATTGTGTAGCATTGCGAAACGTCCATTATTTGACAAATGAGGATGTGCATTTCTATCGGAAGGTTCGCCATGCGTGGCCCATCTTGTGTGACCAATACAAATATTGGAGTGCATATTTATTCCTACTACGGCATCTTCTAGTTCGACAACTTTACCTTTCTTCTTGTGTACTTGCAGTTTCCCATCTTGAATAATAGCAACACCAGTACTATCATAGCCACGATATTCTAATCTCTTTAAACCTTTTAGTACAATGGGGTAAGCCTCCCTATTTCCTATATAACCTACAATGCCACACATATATTAAGTATTTAAGTAATTATTCAAAATTTTATCAAAATTAGATACAAAATACTTTATCTAGGGTAGTATTCGTCTGTTTTGACATTCAATTAAAAGTAATGTTAATGAGGAGATTTAAGGTAAATTAAACTTGAACTATTTATTAAAGCAAAGTGCCACTTAAAAAGAAATAAGCCAAACTAAAATAAATTAGTATCGCCGTTACATCGACTAAGGTGGCCACAAAAGGGGCTGATGAAACAGCAGGGTCAGCACCTAATCTTTTTAAAACAATCGGCAACATGGATCCGGTCATTGTTCCCCATATCACCACGCCTAAAATAGTAAACCCAATGGTAATGCCGATTAAAAACCAATGCACGCCGTAAAATCCTGGAACGATCATATGCCAAACAGCAACTCTAAAAAATCCAAGAATGCCTAATAGAATGCCTAATAAAAAACCGCCAATAATTTCTCTTCTTAATATTTTCCACCAATCAGCAATCGTAATTTCTCCAACAGCCATTGCTTGAATGATTAGCGTGGATGATTGTGATCCAGAATTTCCACCTGTAGATAAAATCAATGGAATAAAACTTGCCAATACTAATACCTTTGCTAATTCGTCTTCAAAGTAACCCATAGCAGTAGCGGTGAATAATTCACCAATAAATAATACCACTAACCAAGTAATTCTTTTTTTGAAGAGTTTAAATATTGAAATATCTAAATAAGGTTCATTCAATGCTTCCATACCTCCCATCTTTTGCATATCCTCACTGAACTCCTCATTTGTAACCCATAAGATATCATCGATGGTTACAATACCTAATAAAACATCGTTATCATCCACTACAGGTATTGCAGTTCTGTTATTCATTTTAAATACCTGACTCGCATGCTCTTGGTCATCGTAAACATTTAATGCTACAAATCGGCCATCAATAATTTCAGCAATAATATCATCAGGCTTAGCCAATAATAAATCTCTAATTCTGATATCATCAATTAATCCGCCTTTTTCATCAATGATATAAATAACATCAATGGTCTCTGAGTTTTTGCCATATTTACGGATGTTGTCTAACACCTGCGCAACGGTATAATGAGGATATACATATACATAGTCTGGGGTCATTAAACGGCCCACACTATCTTCGGGATAACCTAATAAGGAGAGCGTGATTTTTCTTTCTTCAGGGTCCAACAATTTTATTAAATCTCTGATCGCTGCTTTGGGTAATTCTTCTAAAAAGTCGGTACGGTCATCCGGTGGAAGTTCATTTAAAATTTTAGCAGTTTTACGCGCTGGTAATTCTTTAATGATATCTTTTTGTTGGTTGATATCCAAAATTTTAAAAACACTTACCGCACGGTGTACGGTCATATTATCGATAATAGTAGCCTCCTGTTGGGGAAATTCATTCACCAATTCAACAACATCACTGATGTTTTGCTCATCTAAAAATTCTTTTAATAGATGTGTGTCCTCCTTGGCAATCATTTCCAAGAAAAGTTCCGATAAATTTATTTCTTCTTTTAATTCATCCAACATGCGTGCAAGTTACGAAAAATTATAAAGGATATATTATATTTATGCTATGATATTACCAATTCTTACTATTGCCCCATCACTTAAACGAGGCCGTGGCGTTTTTGCAACGGAGTCTATCCAAATGAATACGACCATTGAAATAGCACCTGTCATTGTATTAACAAAGGAGCATCGTGCACTCGTTGAGCAAACCCTTTTATATGACTATATTTTTGAATGGGGCGAGGATCTTAAATTAGCAGCACTGGCCTTGGGTTATGTATCTATATATAACCATACGGTGCACCCTAATTGTGTGTATGAAATGGATTATGAAAATGAAACAATTTCAATCATAACGATAAAAGATATTGAAGTAGGGGAAGAGCTTTTTATAAATTATAATGCGGAAATTGACCAGGAATCTCCCGTATGGTTTGAGCAGCATTAAAATAAAGTAAGCTATAAATATGTTGGATTGCTTGCCTACTAGGTATTTGTATTTTGTATACCTATTGTCATATAAGGGTGCGTTAGCGTGGAACAATTTCTAAAATTTGCCTAAAATCCTCATTTTACACTAGTTTTTGTTGGCTTATAATAAAATCGGTTGTATTTTTGCCTCATGAACAGCAACAATCATACACATCATCATTTTCAAACCAATAGGTAAGCTAAGGGTGTAGGTATGTTTTACAATATTTATACAAAGGGCTTACTCACGAGTAGGCCCTTTTTTAATGACTATAACTTAAAAAAATGACGCGTTTAAAATTAGCGATTCAAAAATCGGGACGATTACATGAAGATTCCACTAAACTTTTAAAGGAGTGTGGTATCGATATTGAAAATGGGGTAAATAAATTAAAGGCAGTAGCCACTAATTTTCCATTGGAGTTGTTTTTTTTAAGAGACGACGATATTCCCCAATATGTGGAAGATGGGGTAGCTGATATTGGTTTTGTAGGAGAGAATGTGGTGTATGAAAAGTGTAAAAAAGTAGAAGTGGCTTATGCTTTAGGCTTTGGTAAATGCAGATTGAGTTTTGCAGTTAACAAAAACGAAACATTTACCGGCGCAACTTATTTATCTGGAAAAAAAATCGCAACAAGTTATCCAATATTGGTTCAAAAGTATTTGAATGAAAATAAGATACAAGCGGAGATTCATGAAATTAGTGGTAGTGTTGAAATAGCACCTGGCATTGGCTTAGCAGATGTTATTTGTGATTTAGTAAGCAGTGGATCTACTTTATTTATGAATGGATTAAAGGAAGCAGATACCATTCTAGATTCACAGGCCGTATTGATTAAGCGCCCTGCATTAAATGCAGAAGCAACTGCGATATTGGAAAGATTGATGTTCCGAATTGAATCTGTTAAAAAGGCCAAAAAAAATAAATATGTTTTACTAAATGCGCCTAATGCAAATTTGGAAAAAATAATTTCATTATTGCCAGGCATGAAAAGTCCTACGGTGGTTGCACTAGCAACACCGGGTTGGAGTAGTGTGCATAGTGTTATTGCAGAAAGTGATTTTTGGGAAATAATTGAAAAGTTAAAAATGGCAGGTGCAGAAGGAATTCTTGTGGTGCCGATTGAAAAAATGATTTTATGATGATGAAAGTAATCAATGAACCTATTACAAATGAATGGGCGTCCATCATAGAGCGACCTGCTATTGATGCATCACATTTAAATGACAAAGTGAATGTAATTATTAATGAAGTTGTAGTGGACGGTGACGCCGCGCTTAAAAAATTCACCTTGCAATTTGATCGTGTTTCGATCAATGAATTTAAAGTGACTGCTGAAAAAATTGCTGCTGCTGAAAATTTAATATCAGCAGGGTTGAAAACGGCTATACAATTAGCAAAAGTTAATATTGAAGTTTTTCACAATAGTCAAATACAGCAAGTGGAACGTATTGAATCCATGCCAGGTGTTTGGTGTTGGAGAAAATCAGTGGGTATTGAAAAAGTGGGTATTTATATTCCGGGAGGATCTGCACCCTTATTTTCAACAGTGTTGATGTTGGGGGTGCCCGCAAAAATGGCGGGTTGTAAGGAAATTATTTTATGTACACCACCCAATGAACAAGGGGAAATAAATCCTGCAATTTTATATGCTGCTTCATTGGTAGGGGTTACTGCTATTTATAGTGTAGGCGGTGCGCAAGCCATTGCGGCAATGGCCTATGGAACGGCGATCATACCTAAAGTATATAAAATATTTGGTCCAGGTAATCAATATGTAACCGCTGCAAAACAGTTGGTGCAACAAAATGGGATGGCGATAGATATGCCAGCAGGGCCAAGTGAGGTTTGTGTATGGGCTGATGAAAATGCAATACCCTCCTTTGTTGCTGCTGATTTATTATCACAGGCTGAACATGGTCCTGATAGCCAAGTCATTTTAATTGCAAACAATACGGTAATCGTTGAAATGATACAGCGTGAAATTGATTTACAATTAACGGTACTACCGAGAAAGGATTTTGCAGCAAAAGCATTATTGAATTCAAAAGCAATTATTTTGAGTAATCAAGATCAGGCAATTGATTTGATTAATGCCTATGCGCCTGAACATTTAATTTTAGCTGTGGACAATGCTTTGCAAATAGCGGATAAAATTATCAATGCGGGTTCAGTATTTATCGGAAATTATTCACCAGAGTCCGTGGGTGATTATGCGAGTGGAACGAACCATACTTTGCCAACGAATGGATACGCAAAAGCATATAGTGGCGTTAGCTTAGATAGCTTTGTTAAAAAAATAACTTTCCAACAATTAACAGAGCGCGGATTAATGAATATAGCACCTACTGTTATTGAAATGGCTGATGCGGAAGGTTTACAAGCACATAGCAATGCAGTATCAGTCAGATTAAATTGGATAAAATCTAAAATGTAAATGATGAATTTTGACATCAAAAAAATTGTAAGGCCTAATATTGAAACTTTGAAAGCATATTCATCTGCTAAGCATGAATATATAGGGGAAGCCAATGTTTTATTAGATGCTAATGAAAATAGTTTAGGCTCGCCTACCACAAAATGGTATAATAGATATCCTGATCCATATCAAAAAGCAGTCAAAGAAAAGATTGGTTTTATTAAACAAATCCCAGTGTCGAAAATATTTTTAGGAAATGGAAGTGATGAGTGTATTGATATTTTGTATAGAACTTTTTGCGAGCCAGGAAAAGACAATATAATAATATGTCCGCCAACGTATCCGATGTATGAGGTAAACGCGAATATTAATAGTATTGAAATAAAATTTGCGCCACTGCTACCTGACTATCAATTAAATGTGGCGCATATTGAACAATTAGTTAATGAGCGTACTAAAATAATTTGGATTTGTTCTCCTAATAATCCAACAGGAAATTCTTTAGATCGAATTGATATTGAAACTATTTTGAATCACTTTAATGGATTGGTGGTAGTGGACGAAGCCTATATTAATTTTTCAAAGCAAAAATCATTAAGTGCATCATTAATTGATTATCCGAATTTAGTGGTGTTGCAAACTTTAAGTAAAGCATGGGGCTTGGCAGGTTTACGATTAGGAATGTGTTTTGCAAGTGAAGCAATTATTGGGTATATGAATAAGGTAAAAGCACCTTATAATATTAACATAGTTACCCAGGAATTGGCATTGCAAGCGCTGGAGGAAGTGGGGCAAGTCAATGATATGATTAAACATTTAGTGGACATGCGGATTGCTTTAGCCGAAGTGATTCAAAGTATGCCCTATGTTGAAAAAGTGTATCCTTCTGACACTAATTTCTTATTGGTTAAGATACCCAAAGCCAGCGAGTTATATCGTTATTTGTTAACGCAAGGCATTGTGGTTCGAGACAGGTCGAGCCTTGAAAATTGTTCAGATAGTTTAAGAATAACCGTAGGAACAGAGCAAGAAAATACACAGTTGGTAGATGCTATGGCGAATTGGATCAATTTGACATTTGCATTAGACTAGTTATCCTATTATTTTATTAAATTACACATTCATTATATCATTAAAAATGTATCGCATGAAAAAAGGGATTTATCTTTTATTATTATTGTCAATTAGTGTTCATTTTTTAGCAAATGCACAGGACAATGCTGGATTAACCTTGCCTAATGGATTTAAAGCAAATCTGTTTGCTGAAAATATCGGAAGTGCCAGACATATTGCCATTTCAAAAAATGGCGTTCTTTTTGCAAAATTGAATAGAGCAGACAAGGAAGGTAGAACCATTATTAGAGTAGAAGATGAAAATAAGGACGGTATTTCAGATAAAATTACAGGTTGGGCGAATTTTGGAGGTACGGGTATCTACTTAAAAGGCAATGCTTTGTATGCAAGTTCAAATTCAGCTGTTTTTAAATATCAATTAGATGGGAATTATGAAGTATTAAATCCATTAAGTCCAATTACCATAGTGAGTGGTTTAATTAGCCGTCGTCAACATGAATCAAAGTCAATCACTTTTGACAAAGCAAATAATATATATGTAAATATTGGTGCTTATTCTAATGCATGTCAGGAAAAAGACAGAACAGCTGGTGGACTAGGAATGATGCCATGTCCTATCTTGGATTCTGCAGGGGGTATTTGGAAATTTGATGCTACAAAGGAAAATCAAACCTATGGAGATGGAAAAAGATATGCCACTGGACTTAGAAATGTTATTGGACTTGATTGGAATCTGCAAGCCAATAAATTATATGTAGCACAACATGGACGTGATCAATTAAATACTTTTTTCCCAAGTTTATATACAGATGCACAAAATGCAGAGTTGCCAGCGGAAACCTTTTATGAAATAAATGACGGAGACAATGCGGGATGGCCGTATGTTTATTATGATAATTTCCAACATAAAAAAATAGTTTCTCCTGAGTATGGTGGGGATGGCAAAAAAGAAGGCGCGAGTGATATTAAAAATCCAGCAGTCGCATTTCCAGCACATATGGCACCCATGGGTGTATTATTTTATACAGGGGATCAATTTCCTGAAAAGTATAAAAATGGGGCATTTATCACTTTTCATGGTTCTTGGAATAGAGCGCCATTACCTCAGGAAGGATTTTTTGTTGCATTTGTTCCTTTTAAAAATGGCAAAGCAACAGGGGAGTGGGAAATTTTTGCCAATGGATTTGCAGGCACGATCGATGGTGCTAAAATAACCAGCACACGCAGTGCTAAGGCGAGACCTTGCGGTTTGGCGCAAGGTCCTGATGGGTCCATTTATGTGAGCGATGACACGAAGGGGTCTATTTTTAAAATTTCTTATCAAAAATAATTTTCTAAATATTTTATTTATATATGGGTAATAGTAAAATTCGTTGCTTTGTTATTGGCGCTTTGATTATGTTTTTATTTGTTTCCAATAAAACACAGGCGCAAAATTTAGCAAACGGAAAAAAAATATATGAGACAAGATGTTTGGTATGTCATCAAGCGGATGGGGGTGGCGTTCCAAATATGAATGCACCCTTGGATGCAGCAAGCAATGTTGTCGGGAATGATATTACAAGGTTAGTGCGCATTGTAAAATATGGGTTTAATGAAAGGGTGGAGTTGGATGGGTTATATTATAGTAATTCCATGACACCGAATCCTGATTTGACACCAGCACAAATTAGTGACGTATTAAGTTATATTAGAACTAGTTGGAGCAATAAAGCAACAAAAGTAACCATTGCACAAGTGCAACAAGGAATTAAAGGGAGTCAAAAAACAAGTACAAAGTAACAAATCGCTTTGCCGAGTTAAATTTTACATTATGCGTCCAATTTTATTTATTGATCGAGATGGGGTAATACTACAAGAACCAAAAACTGACTTTCAAATTGATCATATTGAAAAAACAAGTTTTGTGCCAGGGGTAATTACCAATTTACATAAAATTGCTACGGAGTTAGGATTTTATAAGGTCATGGTAACCAATCAAGATGGGTTAGGCACTGAGGCATATCCAACCAATCAGTTTGAACCTTTTCAGCAATTAATGATACGTACTTTAGCTGCGGAAGATTTTATTTTTGATGAAATAAAAATTGACACTTCATATGCCAAAGATAATTTACCTACACGTAAGCCAGGCACTGGTCTTGTTCAGCATTTAATGAACAATGAAAATTTTGATATTGCAAATTCTTTTGTGATTGGGGACAGGTGGAGTGATATATTATTAGCAAAAAATATTGGCTGTAAAGCGATTTATTTTAAATCGGGCAATCATACACTTACGGCTGACCAAGCAATTGAATATAAAGACACTATTGCATTGGAAACGGAAAGTTGGGCAGCCATCTATTCTTTTTTAAAATTAGGGTTACGAAAAGTCCAACATGAAAGAAATACGAAGGAAACTAAAATTAGTATTTCATTAAACATGGATGGAAGTGGTCAAGCGGATATTAATACTGGATTGGGATTTTTTGATCACATGTTGGAGCAAATCGCAAGACATGGTTCCATCGATTTAGCGATTAAATGTGATGGTGATTTGCATATTGATGAGCACCATACCATTGAAGATGTCGGTATTGCTTTAGGGGAAGCGTTTGCTTTGGGTTTATCTGATAAGCGAGGAATGGAAAGATATGGTTATGCACTTCCTATGGACGAAGCCGAAGCCAAAGTTTTAATTGATTTTGGTGGGCGCAACTGGATTGTATGGGAGGCTAGCTTTACCCGTGAAAAAGTAGGGGAGATGCCTACCGAAATGTTTTTCCACTTTTTTAAATCATTCAGTGATGCAGCAAAGGCAAATATAAATATTAGTTGCAAGGGGGAAAATGAGCATCATAAAATTGAAGCTATATTTAAAGCCTTTGCCAAGGCCATTAAAATGGCAGTGCATCGCAATCCAGCCAGTGACCAGTTGCCTAGCACTAAGGGTGTTTTGTAAAATCGGCCAATTGCACCCTGGCTAACAATTGATAGGTTAAACCTTACCTTTTTTTGGATTTATAATGGCATTTTCCTTAAATTTGCATTCAGATGATCAAAACAAACAATATATGGTGGTGGCATACAAAATCCGTTAGGGTATTGTAGTGACATAACTATATTGTCAAATTATACATAAACCCTAACAGCAATGTTGGGGTTTATTTTTTTTAATAAATGAGCAAAGGGAAAATGAAAAAAATTGTAATACAAACGGAAGTAACTAAAATGTTAGCGGATACCTTTACACCGGTAGGTATTTACCTGCGCTTAAGGGATCGTTTTCGTGATACTATTTTATTAGAAAGTACCGATTCGCATGCTTCAGAAAATAGCTATTCCTTTATTGGGGTAAATGCCATTGGCGGAATTGAAATTTCATCTTTAAATCAGATTGAATATAAATATCCGAACCAAGAGCCTGAAAAAGAAACCATCAATAATGTACATGATGCGCCTGATCGCATTTGGTCCTATATGCAACAATATGAATTAAAGTCAGCCAATTTAAAGGAAGCATCCTTTGGCCAAGGCTTGTATGGTTATACGACTTATGATGCCATTCCATTTTTTGATTCTATTCAATTTAAAAAGGAAGTTGATATCATTCCATTAATGCGCTATCGATTGTACCAATATGTGATTGCGTTTAATCATTTTAAAGATGAGATATACATTTGTGAAAATAAAATAGATGGGATTGATTCCGAATATAATGCTTTGTTATCCTTCATTAAAAGTAAGGATGTGCCGCAATATCCTTTTTTCATCAAAGGATTAGAAAGCGTAAATCAAACGGATGATGAATTTATAAAAGTGGTGAAGCAAGGGATACAACATTGTATGAGAGGGGATGTGTTTCAGATTGTGCTAAGTCGCAGATTTCAACAATCCTTCCAGGGAGATGAATTTAATGTTTATCGCACTTTGCGGAATATTAACCCTTCACCGTATTTGTTCTTTTTTGATTACGGTGATTATAAATTGATGGGATCTTCGCCTGAAGCGCAAATAATTATTAAAAATGGCAAAGCGGTGGTGCATCCAATTGCAGGAACATTTAAAAGAAGTGGGGATGAGGCAACAGATGCATTAATGACCCAAAAGTTATTGGATGATCCGAAGGAAAATGCAGAGCATGTGATGTTGGTTGATTTAGCACGCAATGATTTAAGTAGGGTATGTAGCGATGTGCACGTAAAGCATTATCGTCAGGTACATTATTATAGTCATGTGATACATTTAGTAAGTGAGGTAGAAGGAACCGTAGCAAAAGATGCAAATCCATTCCAATTGGTTTCAAAAACCTTTCCTGCAGGTACATTAAGTGGTGCGCCTAAATTTAAAGCGATGCAGTTAATAGATGGAATGGAACCGACCAAAAGATCCTATTATGGAGGTTGTATTGGCTTTGTAGGTTTTGATGGCAGTTGTAATCAAGCAATCATGATCCGTACTTTTTTGAGTCAGCAAAACACTTTGACTTATCAGGCAGGTGCTGGGGTGGTTGCAGCAAGTGTTCCTGAAAATGAATTGCAGGAAGTAAACAACAAGCTAAATGCATTAAAAATGGCGATGGTGTTGGCCGAAAAAATATACGAATAAAAACCGAAAAGTATTTTGATTTAAATTAAAATATAAAAATAATAAAAGGATAACTCAGACAGAAAAAATAAAGTGAAAATGAAAATATTAGTATTTGACAATTATGATTCCTTTACCTACAACTTGGTGCAATTAATTAAAGAATTAGCGCCAAAAGCAGTGGTGGAAGTTTTTCGCAATGATGAGATCGCATTAGAAGCAGTTAAAGGGTATGATAAAATTTTATTGTCACCAGGGCCAGGTGTTCCTTCTGAATCAGGCTTATTATTGCCGCTCATTAAGGAATATGCTGCGAGTAAATCTATTTTTGGTGTTTGTTTGGGACAACAAGCCATTGGAGAATCATTTGGAGGGCAATTAACTAATTTGTCAAAAGTATACCATGGCATTGCAACTCCTATTGAATTAACAACGCCTTCGGTATTATTTGAAGGCTTACCTGCTAAATTTAGTGTGGGACGATACCATAGTTGGGTAGTGGACGAAAAAAACTTCCCTACTGATTTGATTATTACTTCGAAGGATGAAAATGGATATATCATGTCCTTGGAGCACAAAACATATGATGTTAAAGGGGTGCAATACCATCCTGAAAGTGTTTTGACACCAGATGGAAGTAAAATTATCAATAACTGGTTAAAAATTTAAAATCCTGCATTAACAAAAAAGAAATTGGTCAATATATAAAGAATGACATTGATTAAAATAGAAGAAAAAACAATTGAACACTACAAATAAGATGAAAAAAATATTACAATATTTATTTGAACACAAATCACTAACCAGGGAGCAGGCCATGGAAGTTTTGGTGGATATCTCCAATGGTAAATATAATGAGCATGAAATAACTTCATTCATTACGGTGTATTTGATGCGTAGTATAACCATTGATGAGTTAATGGGTTTTAGAGATGCGTTACTTTCCTTAGCAGTTAAAGTAAATTTAGGTATTGATAATGCCATTGATATTGTGGGAACGGGAGGAGATGGTAAGGATACATTTAACATTTCAACATTAGCATGTTTTATAGTGGCAGGAGCAGGTCAACCTGTGGTAAAGCATGGCAATTATGGGGCGTCAAGTATCAGTGGGTCTTCCAATGTGATGGAACAATTGGGGTATAAATTTAAAAATGAAGAAGCTGCATTAGCAAAAGAGGTAAAAGAAGCAGGCATTTGTTTTTTACATGCACCATTATTTCATCCGGCATTAAAAACAGTTGGGCCATTAAGAAAAAATATGGGCGTACGTACCTTTTTTAATATGTTAGGGCCAATTGTAAATCCAGCACAACCAAAATTTCAATTAATTGGGGTGTATAATTTAGAAATGGCCAGAATATATAATTATGTGTTGCAGTTATTAGATAAGGAATTCACCATCATTCATAGTTTAGATGGATATGATGAAATTTCATTAACAACTGATACTAAAATATTATCCAATACTGGAGAATCGATTAAAACCCCCTATCAATTAGGTAAAAAGCGGGTATTTGCAGCTGAATTAGAAGGGGGCGATACCGTAGCTGAGGCAGCTGCTATTTTTAAAAATATTATTGAAGGAAAAGGGACCTGGTCACAAAATGCAGTAGTGTTGGCGAATGCTGCCATGGCATTGCATGTCACAGGTAAATATGAAAATTATGATTTGGCTTTTCAAGCCGCTGTGCATAGTTTGGAATCTGGTGCGGCCAATAATTGTTTAAAAAAATTAATTAGCCTACAATAATGAGCACAAATATATTAGCAAAAATTGTAGCGAGTAAGTTCGTTGAAGTAGCAGAACGAAAAAAGCAAATTTCTATTGGGGAGCTTGAAGCAATGCCTTTATTTGCAAAAGAGGGTAATTCCTTAAAGTTAAATTTAGTTGATCCAAACAAAACGGGCATAATAGCTGAATTCAAAAGACAATCTCCCTCCAAGGGCATTATCAATAATACAGCATTGGTTCATGATGTAACCAAAGCATATAGTGATTTTGGGGCTTCAGGAATTTCGGTATTGACAGATACTCATTTTTTCGGCGGCAGCTTGGATGATTTAGAAATAGCCGTAAAAAATACGATGCCAGTGTTGCGTAAAGAATTCATTATTGATGAGTTTCAAATTATTGAAGCCAAAGCTTATGGAGCTTCTGTTATTTTATTAATTGCCTCCTGCTTAACGCCTGTGGAAACGAAATTGTTGGCGGGTACTGCAAAGGCATTAGGGATGGAAGTATTATTGGAGATACATGACAAAACTGAAATGGGACATATATGTGATGAGGTTGATTTTGTTGGGGTGAACAATCGTAGTTTAAAATCATTTGAAGTAAATATTGAACATTCCTTACAATTAAGAAGTCAACTACCCAAAAACAAATTAAGTATAGCAGAGAGTGGTATTTATGATATGGCTACTTTTCAGTTATTAAAAAAGGAAGGGTTTGATGGATTTTTAATGGGGGAGTATTTTATGAAACAAACGGATCCGGCGAAAGCTTTTGAACTATTTGCATCACAAATAAAATCAAGTGGCAATGCAATATAAAGTTTGTGGTATTACTGATTTGGCGCAAGCCATCGCACTTGATGAAATGAAGGTAAATTTTATTGGGTTTATTTTTTATGCTCCTTCAAAGCGTTATGTATTAAATCAGTTGACAACAGATCAATTGTTCGCATTTAACCCAAAGCATGCCAAAAAAGTTGGTGTATTTGTAAATGAAAATTTGGTGCATGTAATTGACATCATTAGTAAAGCAAAATTGGATTTAGTGCAATTGCATGGCGATGAGGATGCTGATTATTGCGCAACCATTAATCAAATAGTTCCAGTGGTTAAGGTATTTAGGGTGGGGAATCGTTTACCGGAATTTGCAGCATACGAAAATGCTGCTAGCTATTATTTATTTGATACCGATAGTACTTTATATGGAGGTACAGGACAACATTTTAATTGGGAGCTTATCAAAAATACTGAATTTAATAAGCCCTATTTTTTAAGTGGGGGTATTGGTCCAAATGATGCGCAGGGTATTGAAGTATTGCAAAAAACAAAAGCAGGAAAAAGTTTAACCGTTATTGATATTAACAGCCAATTTGAAATGGCTCCAGGGATAAAAAATTTAGAATTAATTAAAACATTTATAAATGCAAGTATTTAACACGCAATTAAATTATCAAAATCCGAGTATCGAGGGGTACTATGGTGAATTTGGAGGGGCCTATATCCCTGAGATGTTATTTAAAAATGTGGAAACCCTCAAGGCCGAGTATTTGAAAATAATGGGGGATCCTACCTTTATCGCCGAAGTGGATGCTTTATTAAAAGATTATGTAGGAAGGCCAACACCACTTTTCTATGCTGAAAGATTAAGCAAAGAAATAGGCGCAAACATATATTTAAAGCGGGAGGATTTGTGTCATACAGGCGCGCATAAAATTAATAACACGATTGGTCAAATTGTTTTGGCAAAAAGATTAGGTAAAACTAAAATTATTGCTGAAACAGGTGCTGGACAACATGGGGTTGCAACAGCAACGGTTTGTGCATTAAAGGGAATGGAATGTGTCGTTTACATGGGGGAGAAAGACATTGAAAGACAAGCACCCAATGTAGCAAGAATGAAAATGCTCGGCGCAACGGTAGTACCTGCAATGAGTGGAAGTAAAACTCTAAAAGATGCAACCAATGAGGCAATTCGTGCATGGATCAATGAGCCTAATGAAACGCATTATATCATTGGTAGTGTGGTAGGTCCGCATCCTTATCCGGATATGGTTGCACGTTTTCAAAGTGTCATTAGTAAGGAAATGCGAAGCCAGTTAAAGGAAAAACTAGGCAATGAATTACCTACACATGTTGTAGCATGTGTCGGCGGGGGTAGTAATGCAGCGGGTGCATTTTATCATTTTTTAAATGAACCAAGCGTTGCATTGGTTGCTATTGAAGCAGCAGGTCATGGCGTATATTCAGGATTAAGTGCTGCTACCACCCAACTAGGGACACATGGCATCTTACATGGCAGTAAAAGTATTGTAATGCAAACAAGTGATGGCCAAGTGGTAGAGCCACATAGTATTTCTGCAGGCTTGGATTATCCGGGTATTGGCCCATTACACGCATTTTTATATGAAAGCAAGCGTGGTACTTTTTTAAGTGCTACTGATGAAGAAGCGCTGGCTTCCGCTTTTCATATTTCACAAATTGAGGGTATTATTCCTGCATTGGAAACAGCACATGCTTTTTCTGTTTTGCCTAAATTAGGTTTAAAACCAACTGATGTGGTGGTAGTTTGTTTAAGTGGAAGAGGCGATAAGGATTTGGCAACCTATATGGAGCATTTGTAATTACACTTGTAATCGAAGAGGAATCTAATATAATAAAAATGAGATTTTTTAGGACAAAATTTGAACTAAAAAAAATCTTAATCAAAATATAAAGTATGTCAAGATTAGAAAATTTATTTAAAGCGCAATCAAAGCGCGTTTTGAATGTATACTGTACGGCAGGATACCCTCAGTTGAATAGTACATTACAAATCATGGAAAGCTTGCAAGAAAACGGTGCAAATATTATTGAGCTTGGTATGCCTTATAGTGATCCATTGGCTGATGGAGAAGTGATTCAAGTAAGTAGTCTTCATGCATTGTCAAATGGCATGACCCTACAGGTATTATTTAAGCAATTAAGTGAAATGCGCAAATCAATTCATATTCCGGTCGTATTAATGGGGTATATGAATCCAATTTTGCAATATGGTTTTGAAGCTTTTTGCGCGCGCGCTAAGGAAGTGGGCGTGGATGGACTTATTTTACCTGACCTGCCTTTGTTTGAGTTTGAAAACAGCTATGGAAAAACCATCAAAGACAATGGGCTTGATTTCATTTTCCTAGTCACACCAGAAACGCCAGAAGAAAGATTAAGAAAGTTAGACAGCTTAAGTTCAGGTTTTTTATATGCTGTAAGTTCATCGGCTACCACTGGTAAAGACAAAGATTTTTCGCAAGTGGCACTATATTTGGAAAGGCTGCAACAAATGAATTTGAAGAATCCAATCTTAGTCGGATTTGGGATCAAGGATAAGCAAACATTTGATGCTGTGAATGAATTTTCAAATGGGGCGATTATTGGGTCAGCTTATATTAAAGCTTTGGCTGAGGGGGAAGAGGTGGGTGTGATAACCAAGCAATTTTTAAATAGTGTTTTGGGAAATTAATTGACAATGAATACAGTTATTATACAATATAATGCAGGCAATATTCAATCGGTGTTATACGCATTGGAAAGGATTGGCATGACAGCAGTGGTAACTGATGACCCAACATTGATACAATCTGCAGATAAGGTAATTTTTCCAGGAGTGGGCGAAGCCAGTACCGCCATGCAATATTTAAAGGAACGTAAGTTGGATAAATTAATTCCCCAATTAAAACAACCCGTATTAGGTATTTGTCTTGGTATGCAATTAATGTGTAGCCATTCCGAAGAAAATGATACCCCCTGCTTAGGAATTTTTGATGCTCAGGTTAAAAAGTTTTCAACTGCTGAACCTGCGCTTAAAATACCACAAATGGGATGGAATACTATTTGTGATTTAAAAACCGATTTATTTACCTCTGTTCCAGAAAATAGTTTCGCCTATTTTGTGCATGGTTATTATGCAACGATTGGGAGGCATACCATTGCCAAAACTGATTACATACTAACTTATAGCGCAGCCTTACAAAAAGATAATTTTTATGGGGTGCAGTTTCATCCTGAAAAGTCGGCCTTGGTAGGAGAACAAATTATTAAAAACTTTATCGCACTATAAACAAAACATAAATATGCAAATTATTCCAGCCATTGATATTATTGAAGGAAAGTGTGTTCGTTTAACGGAAGGTGACTATGCGCAAAAAAAAATATACAATGAAAATCCATTGGAAGTGGCAAAGGCTTTTGAGGGGATTGGTTTAATGCGGTTGCATTTGGTTGATTTAGATGGTGCAAAAGCAGGCGAGGTGGTGAATTGGAAAGTATTAGAAAAAATTGCCACTCAAACTTCATTGAAGATTGATTTTGGCGGAGGCATTAAAAAAGAAGCAACTTTAAAAATGGTATTGGAATCGGGTGCTACTTATGCGACCATTGGAAGTTTGGCAGTAAAAAATCCGGAATTATTTCAGGAATGGATCGCCAGGTTCGGGGCAGAAGTTTTTATGTTGGGCGCTGACGTTTTTGAAGAAAAAATTGCCATCGGTGGTTGGTTGGAAAAAACCAATATCGCCGTATTTGATTTTATGAAAATGTATATGGACAAAGGGGTAAGCCAAATATTTTGTACAGATATTAAAAAGGACGGAAAACTACAAGGACCTTCGATTGAATTATATGAAAAAATCATTAATCAATTTCCCACTTTAAATTTAATTGCAAGTGGCGGGGTGAGTTCCTTAGATGATTTAATTGAATTGGAGGAAATTGGCTGTAGTGCAGCAATAGTAGGAAAAGCGATTTATGAAAATAAAATTACAATTAATGATTTGGCAAATTTTAATTAAGTCGCTAAATTAAAAAATATTACATGTTAACCAAACGAATCATACCCTGTTTAGATATCAAAGATGGCCGAACCGTTAAAGGGGTCAACTTTGCAGAATTGCGGGATGCAGGAGATCCGATTGAATTAGCTGCGCTATATGCATTACAAGGCGCTGATGAATTAGTTTTTTTGGATATTACTGCAACGGTAGAAAAAAGAAAGACCTTAAGTGAGTTGGTCAATAAAATCGCACATAAAATTAATATCCCATTTACTGTGGGGGGAGGAATAAAAACCGAGGAAGATGTAAGTATATTATTACAAAATGGAGCAGATAAAATTTCTATAAACACTGCAGCCTATCTAGATCCTACAATTATTCAAAGCTTTGCAAAAAATTTTGGTAGTCAATGTGTGGTTTTAGCGATTGATACCAAATGTGAAGCAGATGGCAAATGGTATGTATATTTAAATGGGGGGCGTCAAAAAACAGATACCTTAACTACGGAGTGGGCAAAAAAAGCGGTGGATTTAGGGGCCGGTGAAATATTATTGACTTCCATGAACCATGATGGTACCAAACAAGGTTTTGCATTAGATATTACAGCAACAATATCATCTAGCTTGCCTGTCCCTATTATTGCATCAGGCGGTGGCGGAGTATCTTCCCATTTTTATGATGTTTTTACTACAGGCAAAGCCGATGCGGCATTGGCAGCAAGTATCTTTCATTACAAGGAATTGGCAATACCAGATTTAAAACAATATTTAAATAATAAAGGAATACCTATTCGTCTTTAAGTTTATTTCGAACCCAAACTTTAATTAATTTTACTTATGAATATCAATTTTACAAAATATGCGGATGGGTTGGTGCCTGCTATTATTCAAGATGCAAACACTAAAAATGTGTTGATGCTGGGTTTTATGAATCAGGCGGCAGTGGATGCAACTATTTCACTAAAGAATGTTACATTTTTTAGTCGTTCAAAAAATAGGTTATGGATGAAAGGGGAGGAAAGTGGCAATTTTCTTCAATATAAAAGTATGGCGCTTGACTGTGATCAAGATACTTTACTCATTCAAGCGGTTCCATTAGGTCCAGTTTGTCATAACGGGACAGCGACTTGCTGGGGTGAGAATACAGAAAATGATTTCTCATTTTTACATCAATTGGAGCAAATCATTGGGTCACGTAAAAATGCAGATCCTTCGAGTTCCTATGTTGCTAGTTTATTTGCTAAGGGGATTAATAAGATTGCCCAAAAAGTAGGTGAGGAAGCAGTCGAATTAGTGATAGAAGCCAAAGACAATGATGCAAAATTATTTTTAGATGAATCTGCTGATTTATTGTTCCATTACATGATTTTATTACAAGCAAAGGGCTACCAGCTTAGCGATATCGCAAAAGTGTTAAAACAAAGACATCAGGGTTAAATTACTTATATTTGCATTTCAATTTTTTAAATGATACTTATGAAAAAATGGATAATTGGATTTTTAGTAATGTGTATTTATACAAATTTAAGTGCACAGGGAATAGTTATTAATGGGGAATTAAAAAATTTACCAGACAGTACGGTGGTAACTTTATTAGATGGGATGGGTAATAAAGAAGTTGCATCAGTAAAGACAATGGGCGGGAAATTTGAATTAAAAGCAAGTACTAATTTTACCAGCATCTTTATTGTTGGATTTAGTGGCATACAAACAAAGCTTCCTTTATTTATTAATAATGAGAAAGTAAGTATCTCCGGGGATATTCTAACGCCTAATGCCATTCAATACCAAGGCTCACCAAGTCATAGTGTGTATCAATCCTATATGGCAGTGATGAATCCAAAGATGGAAGCTTATTTCAAAAATTTAGGGGCAGTGCAAGGAGAGAAAAATGAAAAAACGAAGGACTCCTTGACGCAAATTGCAGAAAGTCAGTCAAAGGATTTAATTTTTACTTATGAAAATATGAGTAGAATTAATAATTCATCTCCAGTAACTACTTTCTTTTTATTCCAATATGCTAATATATTCCCATCGGTTAAAGACCAGTTGTCGAGCTATTATGAATTGCTAAAAGGGGATGCCATAACAGGACCTTTTGCTGACGTTATTAGCAAAACCTTAGCATCTAATAGTTTTGGCAAAATAGGGTCTGCTATGCCTGATTTTACGCAAAATGATCAGAATGGCAAACCGGTTCGCTTATCCTCATTTAAGGGAAAATATGTATTGGTTGATTTTTGGGCAAGCTGGTGCGGACCCTGTCGCGCTGAAAACCCAAATCTGGTGAAAGCATACAATACGTTTAAGTCAAAAAATTTCACCATATTAAGTGTCAGTTTAGATAACAATAAGGATAAGTGGTTGGAGGCAATCAAAAAAGATGTATTGACTTGGACGCATGTAAGTGATTTAAAGTATTGGCAAAATGAAGTTGCCGTTCAATTTGGTATTCAAAGTATTCCAGCTAGTTTCATTTTAGATCCCACAGGAAAAATTATAGGAAGAGATTTAAGAGGCGCTGACTTAGATACATTTTTAAGTAAAAATTTGAAATAGCAGTATAAAAATTTGGATATAATATTTCAGAATATATAAACTTAAAAAGCCTTGAATCACTTCAAGGCTTTTTTGTATTCGGCTTCTTCGAAACCTAATAAAATGACTTTGTCATTGATACTTAGTAGTGGACGTTTAATGATGGATGTTTTTTCGATCATTAAAGTAATGGCTGCTTTTTGTGTAGTAATTTTTGCCTGTACTTCGGGTGGAAGTTGTCGCCAAGTAGCTCCTTTTTTATTGACTAAGGCTTCCCAACCTACTTGCGTACACCAGCTGGTGAGTATTGCGCTGGTAATGCCTAGTTTTTTGTAATCATGAAATTCGTACGCAATTTTTTTTGCTTTTAACCAATCCAATGCTTTTTTTACCGTGTTGCAATTAGGAATGGCATATACTTTCAAGTCGCTCATTTGATTTACTTTATATATTTTTTAGCTAGCCAGCTTTCCGATATTGGTTGCAACCATTGTGCTTCCATCTCTGCTTTGTTATTAACTAAATTATTAAAATATAAGCTATCATTAGTTAATAAACCATTCTCAATGGCATAGCCTACTTGTGCCAATGGGATGGTTTCTACTTTGTTCTTTACCCAAAATGCGAGTAGTTCTCTATTAAACATTTGTAATTGAAATCTTTTTTCAATTTCTTTAATAATATGAACTGAACTATCGGTACTGCATCCACCTACTGTGGTATGTGATTCATCCGCCATGATAACAATAAACTGTCCATATAAAATAGTGGCAAACCCTTTAACATTTGCGCCATGACTTTTCCATATATCTGTAAAATCTTCTAAGATGGTTTCAATTTCGAAAATTTCACTCATGCTAAATAATCGGTTGGATTGGTAGATCCATACCTTAGATTGTGGGTGAAAATTTGCTGGAAAAATATTGGGTAAATGTACTTTCATGATGCTTAAATTATATGATTGCTTGTGCGACTATTTCTGCGATGTCTAAAACTGCTGGGTCATACTGATTTTCGGCAACTTTTAATCCATCGGATAACATGGTATTGCAAAAAGGGCATGCACTTGCCACAAAATCAGTAGCCGTTGCCCTTGCTTCTTCAGCACGCTCAGTATTAATCCTCTTATCTCCTTTTTCTTCTTCTTTGAACATTTGTGCGCCACCAGCACCACAACACAAACCTTTGGATTTACATCTTTTCATTTCCTTTAATTCCATGTCCAAACTTTCCAATACTTTTCTTGGGGCTTCATATATTTCATTTGCCCTGCCTAAATAACAGCTATCGTGGTAAGTAATGGTTTTTCCTTTCCATTCATTACTATCAGTAAATTTAATTTTTCCTTGTTCAATTAATTCTTGTAAAAATTGGGTATGATGTATTACATCATAATTACCTCCAAGTATGGGATATTCGTTTTTTAAAGTATTAAAGCAATGGGGGCAGGTAGTTACAATTTTTTTGATATTGTAACCATTTAATATTTGGATATTTTGATAAGCCATCATTTGAAACATGAATTCATTACCAGCGCGCCTTGCAGGATCGCCTGTGCACGCTTCTTCTTTTCCTAAAATGGCATATTTAACTCCTGCTTTATTTAAAATGGTAGCAAAAGCCTTTGTAATTTTTTGCGCTCTTTGGTCAAAGCTGCCAGCACAACCTACCCAAAATAAAATTTCAGGTTGTTCGCCACTCGCCATCATTTCCGCCATTGTAAATACCTTCATAAAATTGTTTTTATGCCTTTGTCCATGCATCACGGTCATCAGGAGAAAACTTCCATGGTGCAAAATTATTTTCAATATTACTAAACATACTATTCCATTCTTGTGGGGCATTACTTTGCTCCATCACGAGTGATCTTCTTAATTCAATGATAATATCCAAGGGAGAAATGCTAATTGGACATTCCTGCACACATGCATTACAGGTAGTGCATGCCCTTAATTCCTCCACGGTAATATAGTCATGTAACAATGTTTTGCCATCTGGGACAAAAACTTTGTTTATTGCTATATTTTTTGAGATGGTTTCAATTCGATCTCTGGTTGCCATCATTATTTTACGTGGGCTTAATAATTTCCCAGTGCTATTGGCTGGACATGCATCTGTGCATCTACCACATTCTGAACAACTATAAGCGTCCATTAAATTTTTCCAACTCAATTCGGTGGCTTCCTTGGCGCCAAAGCTTTCAGGTGCTGCAGCATTTGTAGGTGCTAACTCAGGTTGCATGGCATACAATACTTCATTTTGTATATCAGGCATATTATGGATTGTCCCACTAGGAATCAGTGGCGCATAATAGGCATTGGGGAAAGCTAAAACGATGTGCAAATGCTTTGAGTAAGGTAGGTAATTCATAAAGGAATAAATACCAATGATATGCAACCACCATGCTGTCTTCTCAACAAGCAGCAATTGTTCCTGATTATAATTTGCCGTTAACCATGGGGTGAAATTTTTTGATATAATAAAGCTTACTTCATGATCGGCTGCATTCATCAGTAGGAATAAGCTCATCAAAACTATTTCAATAATTAAAATATAATTAGCATCGGAGCGAGGCCATCCTTCCAAGTCCTTACTAATAAATCTTTTTAATTTTATAATATTTCTTCTGATTAAAAAAATCACACATGCAATGGTGACCAGTAGCGCTAGAATTTCAAATGTGTTGATTAAGAAAGTATAAAGCCCGCCCATGCTTTTTGAAAATACACGATGCGTGCCTAAAATACCATCTACAATAATTTCAATCAATTCAATATTAATAATAATGAACCCGATGTATAGGATTAAATGTAAAACTGCAACAATGGGTTTTTGAAACATCTTTTTTTGGCCTAATGCCAATAAAATTACATTCCGCCATCTTTGTCCCGGGTGGGCATTTAAATCAGCTGTTTTTCCTAATAAGATACTGCGCCTAATACGCAATATTTTTTTTGCAAATATCCCAAAAGAGAACAGGGTAATAAGAGTAAAAATGATTTCTGAAATTAAACCCATATGGTGTTTTTTCGCTTTTAGGGATACACAAATTTAACCCATTTATAAAGTCATACAGAACAACTTGGCCTTAAATTTTCTAAATTAATAATAAAGCCATTGACTGCTCCATTTGCCATTGCTTAGAATCAGGGTGGGGGCCGGAAATTTAATCGCATTTAATACAAAAAACATCGATTTTACCCACTTTTTTTTAGTTGGAATTTTCTCAAAATCAACATCCAAGGAAAGGTACCATTGTTGGTATCTTTTAATATCATCACGGACAATATCTCCATTGGGACTTGGCCAATTATTGCCATATCCGCCAAACATATTGTCCGCGCCATAACCAACAGCAATATTTAACCATTTGGGGACGGGAAGTTGGTTGTTAAAATCATGCAAGTTGGCACTTAGCCAATAGGTTTGTGCATTATAATCTTTGAATAATCTTTCAGTAAATACGGAACCAAAAAAATCATTGGTTCGATCCTGCAACTGTTTGTCACCATATTTATTGTAGTGTGCGCTCAATTTTAATCTAACACGTTGTTTTTTCCATAACAATTCTTGGCCCATCCATAGTCCAACGCCAATAGTGTTACTTCCTATATCAGACCAGCTCCAGCCCCATTGGGTTGAATAACCGTCCAAGGTTTCAATAACTGTTTGGTAAGCCAAACCTGAAATTCCTGCCAACAAAACTGCTTTTTTATGTTTTACGCCAGCCCATTCCCAGGTCCTAAAACTTAATCTAGATAAGTTGTATGCGGTATAGGCATGTCCTACTTTATCCATATCCAACCATTCTCCTGCATCATTATAATAATGAAAACTACTTTTAGGGTAGCCAGCGTACCAAATTTTATTTAGTCCGATCATAGAAGCGCCATAGCCCAGGCCTTGAAGTGAGGTAACTAAACGCAATCTTTTTTTAAAGTTGGGGTTATTCGAAACACCTGTATCTAAGCCGGTTTCGTTGTTTTTATTAGCAGTAGTAATTATTATACTTGTATCAGCAGTTTGACCAATACTTACATGGGCAATTAAAAACAGGGAAATAAATAAGATTGTAATTAACTTCATGTTATTATATATCAAAATTAAACATTAAAATTAATAATCCCCCTTTGCGAATTGGTGGATTTGCAATTATTGCTTAAAATTGCCATTAAACAAGGAACTATGAGTGAAATGATTGAATTGAATGTGCAGCGCTGGTTGTCCGGAAATTATGATGCGAATACAAAACAAATTATTCTTGATTTACAAGCGAATAATAAAGAAGAATTACAAGATTCATTTTATAGAAATCTGGAATTTGGTACTGGCGGATTAAGGGGTATTATGGGGGTGGGGACCAATCGAATTAATAAGTACACGATTGGCATGGCGACGCAAGGATTTTCTAATTATTTACTTAAAACTTATCCGAACGAATCAATAGCTGTTGCCATTGGACATGATAGTAGAAATCATTCCCGATTTTTTGCTGAAACTACAGCGCAGGTATTTGCGGCCAATGGAATTAAAGCTTTTTTGTTTGAAGCATTAAGGCCTACACCTGAATTAAGCTTCGCCATCAGGCAGCTCAAATGTAAAGCCGGCGTTGTTTGCACCGCATCGCATAATCCGAAGGAATACAACGGCTATAAAGCCTATTGGGATGATGGAGGTCAATTAGTGCCACCCCATGATAAAAATGTAATTACGGAAGTGGAAAGTATTCAAAGTGTAGATGAGGTGAAGTGGTCAGGTGGCGAACAAAATATTCAGTTATTGGGGGATGCAATGGATCAGGATTATATCAAAATGCTTACCTCATTAAGTGTGTATCCTGAAATAATTGCGCAACAACAGGATTTAAAAATTGTATATACGCCCATTCACGGTACAGGAATTACTTTGGTACCTAAAGTGTTAGCCAGTTTTGGTTTTACCAATGTGACTATTGTGGATGAGCAAGCAACACCTGATGGTAATTTCCCAACGGTTAAATATCCGAACCCAGAAGAAAGTGAAACGATGAGCATTGGTTTGGCAAAAGCGCAAGCGATGAATGCTGATATTTTATTAGGCACAGATCCAGATGCGGACAGAGTGGGGGTGGGTGTTAAAAATCACAAAGGGGAATGGGTATTAATGAATGGTAATCAAACAGCAGTTTTGGCATTTGCTTATATGATGGAGGCCAGAAGGGCCAAAGGTATTGCTGCGCCAAATGATATGGTGGTCACTACCATTGTAACGACAGAAATGATTAACCAGGTAGCTAAAATAAATGAAGTCAATTGCTACAATGTTTTAACTGGGTTTAAATGGATAGCGGAATTAGTAAAAGAAAAAGAAGGGAAGGAAAATTATATAATTGGTGGCGAAGAAAGCTTTGGCTTAATGATTGGAGACCAAATTCGTGATAAAGATGCGGTGAGTGCAGTTGCCTTATTATGTGAAATGGCTGCCGTCGAAAAAAGCAAGGGTAAAACACTATTTGATAAGATGATTGAATTGTATATTCAATATGGATTTTATTATGAAAATTTAATCAGCATCACCAAAAAGGGAATGAACGGGCAGCAGGAAATTAAGGACATTATGGATGACTATCGTCAGTCGCCACCTGTTACTATTGATGGAGAAGCGGTGGTTACCTTATTAGATTATGAGTTACAAGTGGGGAGAAATTTGCAAACGGGGGAATCTTGGAAATTAAATTTACCTAAAAGCAATGTGCTGCAATTTATTACAGCGAAGGGTAGTAAAATTTCTGCAAGGCCAAGTGGGACAGAGCCTAAAATAAAGTTTTATTTTAGTGTGAATACGGAATTAAAGGATAAGGCATCATTTGACAGTAAGTATCAAATGTTGCAAGACAAAATAAACGGCATTATTAAAGACATGCAATTAAATTAGCCCTTAAGCATGAATAAATCAGCGCCATTGGTAGATGCCTACTTGCATAAGGGATTAAGAGAGAAATTAGTTATTCAATTAAGGGATAAAGGCATTACAGATGAAAATGTTTTATCCGCTATTGGTAAAATCCCCAGACATTTCTTTTTAGATTCTGCTTTTGATAAAATTGCCTACGAAGATCGGGCATTTCCGATTGCTGCGGATCAAACCATATCGCAGCCTTATACAGTGGCTTATCAAACCCAATTGTTGCAAATTAAAAAAGGGGATAAAGTACTTGAAATTGGCACAGGGAGTATGTATCAAACATCAGTACTAGCCGAAATGGGTGCAGAGGTGTTTACGATTGAAAGACAAAAGCAATTGTTTGATAAAACAGCCAAATATGTTTTTAAGGACTTGTATTTGAATGTGCAATTTTTCTTTGGAGATGGTTTTGAGGGATTGCCCCATTTGGCGCCCTTTGATAAAATACTAATTACTGCGGCAGCGCCTCATTTGCCAGAAAAATTATGGGCCCAATTGAAAACCAGTGGTAAAATGATCATCCCTTTGGATGAATCTGAAACGGCACAACGCATGATGCGCTTAACCAAAAAAAGAGATGGGTCTGTGAAAAAAGAATCCTTTGATCAATTTTCATTCGTACCCATGTTGCAAGGAAAAACCCAAAAATAAAATCGGTTGAATTCTACTTTTGGGTTTAAATAGTATGAATAAAGGCGCTATCCCTTTATTTTAGTTTTATTATTGTCCTTGATCCATTGATCCACCATCTTCCATTCTGTTATTTTTTCTTCTTAATAAATTCACATCGAATTTACCAAAACGATAGGAGAAGTTAATTCTAAAAAATTGCTGATCTCTGATTCGAGTAACATTTTGAATAAAGTATAAGCTTTCAGAATAAGTTTTAGTAATCCTTGTTTTGAAAGGATCACTCACGCTGATCGAAATATTTGCACTACGACCGCCGGTCAAAGTCCATTCTTTTTTAATCGCTATATCTGAATCAAAATAAGGAAGATTATACCCTTGCGCAGTTGATTGTGGTCCGCCACCAAATCCACCACCAAAACTGCGACCTGATCCACCTGCACTGCCACCCGGAGGTAAAATTGTTTTGGCTTGGTACTGACCACTCAATTGAATGGAAAAGCCTTTGGGTAATTTAAAGTTGTGGTTCATCTTACTAAACCAACTTACTAAATCGTTATTTACATTTTGTCCTGGGATGGTTGCTTGTATGGAAGAATTAAATAAATTAAAGCTCAAGTTTACATCCCACCATTTGTTAATCGTTGTTTTATTACTTAGCTCAAGACCATACGTGATGGCTGTATTCGCGTTAATATAGGAGCTATAATAGGCGCTATCATTTGTAATGGGATTGATTGCCTTATACACATAATTCGTGATTAAATTAGTGCTGTATTTATAATATACGTTGGCTAAAAAATTGGATCCTTTTTGGTAAGCATTGTTATATCCAAACTCAAATGAATGTGTGAATTGGGGCGATAAATTTGGATTACCTACGCTAATATTTTGTGGATCACTGTAGTCAGGGAAAGGTTGTAATTGAAAAAAGTCGGGTGCACTAATTCTTTTTGAATAATTTAATTGCATATCTGCTTTGTCATTTATTTTATAAGTAACAAATGCGCTTGGGAATAAAGAAACGGGGATTGAAATTTGCCTATTTAAGGAATCCTTGCCTGCAAAGTTTAACACTTTGATGGTCATAATGCGACTTTCAGCCCTTAATCCTAATTGGTAACTAAATTTATTTTTTTTGCCATTCAAATTTATATAACCAGCAGTGACATCTTCCCCGAATTTGAATTTATTACTAATGCTACCTAAATAAGTATTATTCCTGAATTGATCTCTACTATTAAAATCACTGCGAACATTCAATCTAAATCCCGCTTCAAATTTAACTTCATTTTTAAATTCACGTGCGTAATCGATATTGGTGGTATAGGTGGTTCTGTCGCCTATGCCGTTACTTTGTTGGTTTAAAAAAGAGGAGTTTATTTTAGACCAAGTATCTAAATTACTTCCATTATAATTAAAATCTGCAGTAATTTCATGTCCTCTTTCTGCAAATAAATGTTTAAAACTTATTTGTGCACCTTTATTTACATAATTAAAGTTTGAACTATTGTTAAGTGTGTAACTTTTTTTCAGATTACCTAATAAGGAGTCAATGACTTGATCCCCACTGGATAAGGAGCCGCCCTGACTTATGGTTCCATATAAGGAAAAAGTATTTCTGTTATCGGGCAAGTAGTCTAATCCGCCACGATAAGTGTTAAAGGAACCATTACTTTTACCATCGTTGGTCGTATTTGCGAAAGTAGGAAGGAGAGTCCCTAAAATTTGTCGATTATTGGTTGAATTAGTTATGGATTTTCGACCAAATGAATTTGCACTTAATGAAAAATTTACTTTGCTATCCCTTAAGTTTAAGTCACCACCACCACTAAATTTTCCGCGCATATCGATACCTGTCCTTATCCCCCCATTGTATCCATTTTTACGATTCTTTTTTAACACTATGTTTAATATACCTGCATTACCACCGGAAGCATCATATTTTGCAGAAGGATTGGTGATAATTTCTACTTTATCAATAATGTCCGCTGGTATTTGATCCATGGTTAAAGTAGTAGGTCGATTGTCAATCAATAAAGTAGGTGTAGCGTTTCTTAATGTAACATTGCCGTCAATATCTACATTTAAATTAGGAATATTTTTCATTACTTCCACCGCAGTTTGGCCACTGCTTACAATATTTTTATCTACATTAAATATTTTACGATCAATGCCCATTTCGAATTGGGGGCGCGCGCTACTGGTTACAGTCACACTTTTCAAATCAGTTGGATCTTCTTCCAATTTAATATTACCTAAATCCTTATCCACCATGGCCATCATTTGCTGCATACTTTGTCCACCACCCATTTTAATATTAAAGCTTAGCGTATTCTCGATTTTTTTAAATCCAATAGCGGAGATGACTAATTTTAAATTTCCCATCACAGGTAAATTTTCAAAACTAAAATCACCATTGGAAGCACTCAGTTGGGTGCCTAAAATAGTTTCACTTGTTTTTTTGGTAACAGGGTCATACTTGGTTCCTTTAATTTGAAGGGTAGCACCGTCGATACCTTTTTTATTTGCATCCACAATTTTTCCATAATATCGTCCCATGTTCATATTTCCTGCACCCGCTTTTATTGCCGCGTCGGTTGGTCTTTGTGCGAAGCTCACTAAATGGATAAAAATGAAAATAAATGCAATTGTAATTTTTTGTTTCATACGTATAGGATGTGTATTGGGCCTTTTAGTTTATTTGATTTTGCAAATATCAGGCATAATATCTAAGGGTGGTATTCAGATATTATGAACGGCAATTAATTAATACAGTTAAAAAAGGAATTTGTTTAAAATGAATGTAGAAAGAACAACATTAGGCCTCCCCAGCATAGTCCTAGGATAAAAGCAGCCCATTGTATTGGTTTTATCGCCTTCATGACAATAGGGGCAATGGTGTCCGACAATTTAGCAGCCAATGATTTTGAAATATTCATTTTAGCATTTTGGGCAAATTGCCCAATAATCTGAGGGAAGATGCTGGCTAATTCTTCTAAAAAAACGGATTTAAGTTGGGCTACCGTTTTATCGCCAATAAACATGGACATCATAGGTAACTTGTCCTTAATGGTATCATTAAAGAAGAAATCTAGTTTTTCCTCCATTAATGGCTGCATTGCTTTAAAACTCGCTTCATTATCCGTTTCATTGGGTATGAGCAGTTCAACCGGAAATTGATTAATTAAGCGAGATAAATTGGATTCCCATGAAAAACCGCCAATTTGAATTGCTTTGGTTGGGAAAAAAAGGCTTTTTGCCAACAACCAAATGAGCATCCAGCCAAATAAGCCAGTCAGAATGGGGATCAAAAATATTTCCATAAAGGCTATTTTTAAAAGAAATCCTATTCTTAACAAGTTGTTTGGTAAGAATAGGATTAAAAAGGGGGAGAACGATGGGTCTCGAACCCACGGCCTACAGTGCCACAAACTGTCGCTCTAACCTACTGAGCTACGCCCTCCATTTGGGGGGCAAAAATAAGGTAATTTTAAGGACGAATAAAATTAGTTTTCGTGTTTTTATAATTTTATCATAAAAACGCGCCCTTTAACCAAATTAAACACTTTCAAACTCATTTTACGCTATTTTTGAAAATATAGATGCGAAACATTATGATATACATAAAGCAAAATAAGTGGAAGGTATTCACTACAGTAATTATTATTGGCGCAGTTTTTTTTGCGTTTAAAACAACTGAAAAACAAAACGGGGAGTCGCCTGAAATTCGTCACCGTAAATTACTTTCTACCATTGGGCATTTGTTAGAAACGGAGCATTATAGTCCGCGTAAAATTGACGATGATTTTTCTAAAGATGTTTTTAAGGAATATTTAAAAGCATTGGATCCGGAAAAAAATATATTCTTACAATCAGATATTAATGCACTTCGTGTGTATGAAACAAAATTAGATGATGAAATTCATGGAGAGCCTATTTTATTTGAACCGGCATCTAGTGTGATTTATGAAAAGAGGTTAGTGGAAGCACGCAAAATTTTTGAAAAAGTGGTACAATCGCCTTTTGATTTTAACATTGATGATTCTGTTTTATTGGATATTGATGTGAAATTAGCACCAGTGAATGAAAATGAAAGATATACTTATTGGTATCAGATATTAAAGTACAAAGCATTGGATAGATTTGTTAATTTAACAGAGGAGCGTGAAAAAAATAAAACGAAAGAAAAATTTATCGTTAAGGCTGACTCTACATTGGAAAGAGAAGCGCGTGCTTCTGTAAAGAAAGAATATTTAAAAAGATTTGAACGTTTAGAAAAAACATTTGACAAAGAAAAAAGGTTCGAGCTTTTTTTAAATACCATTACCGGCTTAATGGATCCGCATACCGACTATATGGCGCCTGTTGAAAAGCGCTCATTTACGGAACAAATGAGCGGTACTTTTTATGGCATTGGCGCACAATTGACCCAGGATGACAATGGCATCAAAATTGCAAGTATTCAGCCTGGTGGTGCAGCTTGGAAGTCAGGACAGCTGGTGGTGAACGATGTAATTGTTAAGGTAGCGCAAGGCGCGGAGGAGCCAGTAGATGTGACTGGGTATGAAACTACAGATGCAGTAAAATTAATCAGAGGAAATTTAGGTACTGAAGTTCGATTAACGATTCGTAAGCCTGATGGGTCATATAAGATAGTTGCCTTAAAGCGTGAAAAAATTGTATTGGATGAGGGTTTTGCACGCAGTGCCATCATTCAAAAAGGCGCTGATAAATACGGCTACATTTTATTACCTGATTTTTATGCTGACTTTGAACGCGAGGATGGAGCAAGATGTGCAAGAGATGTTGCGAAAGAGATTGAAAAATTAAAGGCGGAGAAAGTAAAAGGGATTACCATTGATGTAAGATATAATGGCGGTGGTTCATTATATGAAGTAGTTCAAATGGCAGGTTTATTTATTGATCAAGGACCGATGGTTCAAATTAGAAATAAGGAAGGAAGGTCGCAAACCTTATCCGACGAAGTACCGGGGACTATTTATAACGGTCCGTTGGTAGTGATGGTGAATGAATTTAGTGCATCAGCAAGTGAAATTTTTGCAGGTGCGATACAAGATTATAAGCGAGGAATTATTATGGGAAGTACTTCCACTTATGGAAAGGGTACGGTACAAAGAAATGTTCCCTTTGGAAAACCTTTAGATGATTTTGGGATCCAGACAGAATATGGTGCAGTAAAATTAACCTTCCAGAAATTTTATAGAGTCACTGGTAGTTCTACACAACGTAAAGGGGTAGTGCCGGATGTAATATTACCTGATGAATATGAATTTTTAAAGTATCGTGAAAAAGACAATGAATCTTCCTTGCCTTGGGATGAAATGGAGCGTGCTAGATTTCAAGTTTGGCCTAATAATGCGCCTATTGCAGCAATTGCAGCGAAAGTCAATGATAAAATTGCAAAAGACACCTCTATGATTGCTTTCAAAAAGACGCTTGCCTGGGTTTCGACACAAATGGATCGTCCTGTGCATTTAAAATTGGATAAGTATATTGCTTTCCGTAAGCAATTACAAAGCACCATGATCCAAAATGACAATCGCTTAAAATTGAAAGATAGCATGCAGGTAACTGCCCTAAAAGCGGATTATAATAAGTTTTATAATAATCCAGATAAAACCAAACAGGATCGTTATCAAGCTTGGCTAAAGATAATTGCAAAGGATGCGCAGATTAATGAAGCAAGTAAGTTGTTAAGTGAATTTTCTGCACAAAATTGGGTAGCGAAAAAAACGAATTAATCTAAAAGGGAATTATGAAAGTGGAAGCATTGGATAAAGTGAAAAGATGGCATGTAATTTATACAAAGTCAAAGTGGGAGAAAAAGGTGGAAGGCTTGTTGATGAATGCAAATATAGAAAGCTGGTGCCCTGTTCAGAAAAAAGAGCGGCAGTGGTCGGATCGAAAAAAAATCATTGAAGAGCCTTTATTTAGATCTTATGTTTTTGTCAAAATAGACAAGGAAGAACACAGTAAAGTATTAGGCACCATCGGGGTGGTAAATTTTTTATACTTTGAAAAAAAGCCCGCCATTATTAGGGATAATGAAATTGAAACTATCCGTAAGTATTTAGGATTAGCGAATGCATCTATTCAAGTGGTGAATATGACTAATTTGCCTGCACAAACTAAAGTTGCTATTAATCAGGGCTTGTTTATGGGTCAAAAAGGGGAAGTGATTAGGTCGGGTAAAAAGACAGTGTTTGTGCAATTACAAAGCATCAATATGATGATGATGGTGGAATTTAAATTGGCTGAAATTTCAGTTGTTTAATAATACCAATTTATTAAGTGGTTTAATTCTTTCCTTGTTAAGCCAAAGTCCAGTCTATTAGTTGATTGCTCCATTCTTCGCGATAAGGAGTTTCAATACGAATATAATTATCAGTATATCCTTCTAACATTAATTGGGTTGGATCTTCTTTGGTTGCTTTTGGTGACTCAAATAAAACCTTTCTAGTTTCCCCCAAATGCTGTGCTGTAAAATATTGTAATTTTTGGTAGGATAAATTCCTTAAAATTTTATTGCGCTCCTGTCTAACGGGAATAGGGACGACCGGCTTAATTGTCAAAGCCTTGGTGGCAGAACGTTCTGAGTAGGTGAATACGTGCAAATAGGAAATATCAAGGGCATGTATAAAATCCAAACTTTCTTTAAAATAATCTTCCGTTTCTCCCGGTGACCCAACAATTACATCAACACCAATACAAGCATGGGGCATTATTTTTTTGATATGTTGCACGCGCTCTACATATAAATCTCGGGTGTACCTGCGCTGCATTAATTTTAAAACAGCATCTGATCCACTTTGTAGAGGGATGTGAAAATGCGGCATGAACTGATCGCTATTCGCCACCCAATCAATTATTTCATTCGTGATTAAATTGGGTTCAATGGAGGAAATACGGTATCTCGGAATATTGGTTTCTTGGTCCAACGCTTTTACCAAATCAAAAAAACTTTCATCGTGTTTTTTGCCACCGGTTTGACCTTTTCCAAAGTCACCCAAATTAATACCCGTTAAAACAATTTCTTTTACATTATTGCTTGCTAATTCATTTGCCTGTTGCACTACATTTTCAATACTATTACTTCGGCTTTTCCCACGGGCTAGTGGGATGGTACAAAAAGTGCAACTATAGTCACAACCGTCCTGTACTTTTAAAAAGGTACGCGTACGATCATTCACTGAAAATGAACTATGAAAATCGGAAACATCATCAATTTCGCAACTACAAATTTTTGCGCCATCGCCCTTGGTTAGATTGGCGAGGTGTTTAATTAAGTTAAATTTTTCTGCAGCACCCAATACTAAATCAACTCCCGGTATGGAAGCTATTTCCTGTGGTTTTAATTGTGCATAGCAACCTGTGATGACCACAAAGCTTTCTGGAGATCTGCGTTGGATACGACGCACCAATTGGCGACATTCCTTGTCTGCGTTTTCAGTGACTGAGCAAGTATTAATGACATACACATCTGCTTTCTCCGCAAAATCCTTCTTTTCAAAACCATTTTGTTCCAATTGTCGGGACAAGGTGGAGGTTTCTGAAAAATTCAATTTGCAGCCTAAGGTGTGAAATGCGACCGTTTGTTGTTTGCTCATGGGCCACAAAGGTAAAAAACCTTGGGGGAACCTTAAAATCTTAAAAATTACTTAAACCGGGTATTAATTTCCCATTTTGACTAGATTCAATTAAGTTTGCAACTACTAAAATGGTCAAAAATGGACTTCAAAAAAATTAATAATTGGACGGGCTGGTTGGTTACTTTAATTGCATGTACAGTATACATCATGACCTCGGAAGCTGCAAGCAGTTTTTGGGATTGTGGTGAGTTTATCAGTAGTGCGTATAAATTACAAATTCCACATCCGCCAGGAGCTCCAATGTTTGTATTGTTAGGCAGGATATTTATTATTTTATTTGGCGACAATCCATTAACCGCTGCAAAGGCCGTAAATACCATGAGTGCATTGGCAAGCGGATTTACCATTCTGTTTTTGTTTTGGACCATTACCCATTTTGCAAAACGCATCGTGGTTAAGCAAACAGGTACTGAACCAATAGGCTATCAAATTTTAGCTATTATGGGTGCAGGTATCGTAGGTGCTTTGGCCTATACTTTTAGCGATTCATTCTGGTACAGTGCTGTTGAAGGGGAAGTGTATGCATTAAGTTCATTTTTTACTGCATTGGTATTTTGGGCGATATTAAAGTGGGAACACAAAGCAGATCAACCTGGTGCGGATAAATGGATCATCTTTATTTTTTACATGATGGGTTTATCTATTGGGGTGCATTTATTAAATATATTAACCATCCCAGCGATAGTGATGGTGTATTATTTCAGACAATATAAACCTACTATAACTGGTGGATTGGTTGCATTTTTAGTAGGAGTGGTCATCACAGGTTTTATTCAAGTGGTACTTATTCAATATACCATTAAATGGGCAGGGGCATTTGACGTGAATTTTGTTAACTCCATGGGATTACCGTTTTTCAGTGGTTTTATTTTCTTCTTTGTTTTATTGGCGGCTATTTTAGCTTACGCTATTCATTATGCAAATAAAAAAGGAATTTACTTTTTAAAATTAGGGGTGTGGTCCATGATATTTATGTTATTGGGTTATACCACTTATATCACCACCATGATTCGTTCAAATGCAGATCCTTCCGTGGATATGTATAATGTAGATAATCCTGTTACCTTGGTTGGCTATTTAGGAAGAGAGCAATATGGCGATTGGCCAATATTATTTGGACCAGACTATGTGGACAAAGTGGATAATGTAGAAAGTGGTGATCAGTATGTGAAAGCCCCTACGAATTATGAATTGGCTGGTAAAAGTTATAAGCGCGATTGGTCTTCAGCCCCATCATCGCATTTATTTCCAAGAATGTGGGATGGCGAAAATGATCGTGGTCAAATGGATAGCTATAAAGCGTTTGCAGGAGTAGTAGATGGCGAAGCACCTACTTTAAGAGATAATATTAAATACTTTACCAATTACCAATTTGGTTTTATGTATCTACGCTATTTCTTATGGAATTTCGCAGGTAAGCAAAACGATTTACAAGGTTTTGGTAATGTGAGGGATGGTAATTTCAGTACGGGTATTTCTTTTATTGATAATTTCTTTTTTGGAGATCAGTCCAAGTTGCCAGATACCATTAAAAATAATAATAAGGCGCACAATAGTATGTTCATGTTGCCTTTCT
>Ga0209355_1000045_pt1 | contig 67402 bp, 54 predicted proteins | sample LauGreSBDMM110SN_3_FD_187563 | JGI IMG/M metagenome (GOLD analysis project Ga0209355, IMG submission 187563) | Freshwater lake microbial communities from Lake Michigan, USA - Sp13.BD.MM110.SN (SPAdes) (version 2) | ecosystem: Environmental > Aquatic > Freshwater > Lake | place: Lake Michigan... | reverse complement strand
ATTATATATAATATATAATATATAATGGAGACAAATATACCTAAAATAATTTTTATTGTTCCATACAGAGACCGTAGACAAGAAAAATGTATTTTTTCTGTTTATATGAAATATATCATGGAAGATTATGATAAAAATGATTATGAAATTTATTATAGTCATCAAACGGATAATAGACCATTTAATAGAGGGGCTACTAAAAATATAGGTTTTTTAGTTATGAAAAAGAAATATCCTAATGATTATCAAAACATAACTTTTGTATTTAACGACATCGATACGCTTCCTGTTAAAAAAAATACATTTGATTACGCAACCACTAAAGGTATTGTTAAACATTTTTATGGATTTACTTTTACTTTAGGTGGAATTTTTTCAATAGTTGGCGGCGATTTTGAAAAGTGTAATGGTTTTCCAAATAATTGGGGTTGGGGTTTGGAAGATAATGCAATGAACGATAGAGTTTTATTAAATGAATTTATTATAAATAGACAACAATTTTATCCACGCGACACAAGAGAGGTTATTCATTTATATGATACACCAAATAGAATAATTAATAACAAAGAACCAGGAAATTATAGTAATAAAAATTTAAATGATAATTTGAGTAATATACATGATTTAGATTACGTTATTGTCCCAAATACAACAGGAGACGAAGAAAATAACGGCACATTACAAAATATTATCAAAGTAAGCACCATTGAGCAAAAAGAATATATGATAAATATTTCTGCGTTTACAACATTTATAAATCCGGCAAATGAAATTTTTTACACGCAAAATACTTTCTATAATTCAACATTAATGCCACAGTTGTATGAAACTACAACACACAAAAAAATGTGGTCATTAAGTAGTCGTTTTTTATAAGGCTAATGTTTGATTAACACTATTTTTTGGTTTTAAATAAATTAAATCTAAATAAATTAAATCTAAATAAATTAAATCTAAATAAATTTAATCTAAATAAATTTAATCTAAATAAATTTAATCTAAATAAATTTAAAGTTAAAAATAACATATTATCTAGAATGCCTTATATTTTAGAAGTGCAAAAAATTGCTTGGAATTATAAAAGTCGTCATATAGGATATATGAATAAAATTTTTGAAACACAAGAAGATGCTTGTGCTTATTATAATAAATTTAATCAACATATGATGCCATTAACTAATAAAAATAATCATTGTAGTGATTGGGATCCAACTACTTTCTTAATGTATATTGTAAGAGAGCATTTTTATGAACATTTACATATAAGCACCTTTTGAAAATAGTAATAAAAATGAAAATATGAATGAAAATATAAATGAAAATATAAATGAAAATAACAATAATTCTCTATAGGAATTTTATCTTTATTACTTCTTATATATTTTTAAATGTTTTTTAAAGATTAAAACATTTAAAAATATTATTCAACAGTTACAACTTTGGCTAAATTTCGCGGTTTATCTGGATTTAATCCTTTAGCAATAGAAATTTCGTATGCCAATTTTTGTAATAGTACAGTCATAATTATTTCATTATAATAATCTATTTTGGGTAATACTATATATTTATCTTCGTCTATTTGTAATTCATCTATAACATTTTGGGAATTTGTTATAACAAACAAATTTGTTTCTCTTCCATATATTTCATAATAAGTGGATTTTATATTAGCATAATTTGTAATATCATTATAATCAATTAATAAAAGAGTTAAGTTTGTGTCATCTAATAACGCAAAAGGTCCGTGTTTTAACGAACTTGCTGAAAACCCCTCACAATGAATATAAGTGACTTCTTTTATTTTTAACGCTGCTTCGCAAGCTATTGAATATAATTTGTACTTACCTAAAATAAATATACTATTTATTTTATTAATAGTATTAATAATAAAGTCTTTTAAAATAGTAATTTTGTTTGTAATTTTACTATCATCTAACAATTGTGTAATATTGCTTGAAAGAACTCTTAGACAGTTGAGATTTTTTATATTATTTAATTCATTATTTACAAACCACATACTAATTAGACTTAAAACTATTAACATACTAGTAAAAGACTTGGTTGATGCTACACTAATCTCTGAACCAGCGTTTAAATATACACCACAATCGACTTCGCGCGCTATTAACGAATCTACTTTATTTACAATTCCCATTGTTAAACATTTTTTTAGCTTACATATTTTTAAACAATTATATACGTCTATTGTTTCTCCTGATTGTGATAAAAAAATACATAAAGTATTAGAGTTATTTTTATTATTTGGTAAAATATTTTCGTTAAATTCACAAGCATTTACACTTTTAACATTTACAAAATAGTTTATTTCATTAAAATAAATTTCTCCCGCTATAGCAGCATTATAACTAGTTCCACATCCAATCAAATATATAAACTCAATCGAATTAATATTATGTATTAGACAGTCAAGACCTCCCAATTTAATAATATTATTATTAATTCGTCCTCCATAATTATATGCTTTTTGTATTGTTTCTGGTTGTTCCATTATTTCTTTAAGCATCCAATGATTATAATGTTTTTTAGCATTATGAAAATTTTCATAAATTACTTTTTTTATAGAATACTCATTTGTTTCATCCAAAAATTTATAGTTATTATTATTAATTTTTACAATATTATTATCACCCAATGGAATATAATCATAAACCAATCCTACGAAACCATTTGTTTCAGAAGCACAAATTATATAATTAGTATTATATCCTAAAAGTAATGGAGAACCTTTTCGCGTTATATAATATGTGTCTGGTATTTGTGTATAAATAATAACAAGCGCCCAAGTTCCTTCTAGTTCTTGTAAACTTTTTTTAAGTGCTTCCTCGAAATTATTACTATTACTTAGCGTATAATATTCGATTAAATTAGCAATAACTTCACTGTCCGTATCACTGTAAAATTTATAATCTTTTGCCAACAAGAATTCCTTAATAACTAAGAAATTATTAATTATACCATTATGAACTAATATAATATCTCCATTTTGTGAAAAATGGGGATGCGCATTATAATCCGTTTTTCCACCGTGTGTTGCCCATCTGGTATGTCCTAGCGCAAATTTAGAAAACAGGTTGTTTTCCAGATGTTTTTTTTGATATATAGTTTTTAATAAATCAAAGCAATCTTTTTTTGAAGTAGATGCCTTTTTTAATATATCATGTTTGTTTGTATTAGAATTTATATAACATATTCCCATTGAATCATATCCTCTATTTTGTATTAATTCTAGACTATTAAAAATATGATCCAAAGCATTCGTATTTTTTTTAGAATATATAAATGTTATTCCACACATTTTTGAAATAATTAATATATTTGTTAGTGTTATAGTTTTAATTATTATTGTTAATTATTATTGTTAATTATTATTGTTAATTATTATTGTTAATTATTATTGTTAATTATTATTGTTAATTATTATTGTTAATTATTATTGTTAATTATTATTGTTAATTATTATTGTTAATATTAAATTTTAAGCATATTAAAAATCTTCTCCGAATTCAAAAGTATTTACTTTTGAATCTTTTGTAGCCAGAGAATATTCACTCACGCGATCTTCAAAAAAATTTGTTTTTGTTTCAATGCTTATATTTTCCATCCATTCAAATGGATTTTTGCTTTCATAAATTTTATCACCACCTAATTGAAGACTTAAACGGTCTGCAACAAATTCAATATAATCTTTCATTAAAACTTGGTTCATACCAATTAATCTACAAGGAAGTGCTTCAGTAATAAATTCTAGTTCAATTGTTACTGCTTCGCTAATTATTTCTTGGATTTTTTGTTTTTTAAGCGGTTTTAATAATTTACTATGTAATAATACAGCAAATTCAGTATGTAATGCTTCGTCGCGAGATATTAATTCGTTAGAAAATGTTAGTCCAGGCATTAATCCGCGTTTTTTTAACCAATAAATAGCACAAAATGCTCCTGAGAAAAATATTCCTTCAATACAAGCAAACGCGACCAATCGTGTGGCAAAATTTGATTTTTTATCATTTATCCATTTAATAGCCCACGCACCTTTTCTTTTTATACATTCATATTCGTCCAAAGCATTGAATAATTTTGATTTTTGTGTTTTATCTTTTATATATGTATCAATTAACGTAGAATATGTTATAGAGTGAATATTTTCCATAGCAATTTGTAATCCGTAAAATGCTCGCGCTTCACTAAGTTGAACTTCGCCCATAAAACGAACGCCCAAATTTTCTAATACAATACCATCGCTTGCCGCAAAAAATGCCAAAATCATAGATATAAAATGTCTCTCATCATCGTTTAAATTTTCCCAATCTTTATTGTCTTTTGATAAATCAATTTCTTCGGCTCTCCAAAATAAATCTTCCGCTTTTTTATACATTTTCCAGATGTCTTGGTCTTTAATTGGAAACATTACATAACGACTAACGTCTTCTTGTAATAATGGTTCTACACTATTTTTATTCATCCTAAATAATATAAGTATAGATTTTTATATTTTTTCAATATATATTTTATATTTTCATATTTTATATTTCATAATTTATATTTTATATTTTATATTTTCATAATTTATATAATATGAACTTCAAATTACCTAAAAATATTATCTCTAATAATATTGTAAAAAATGTTTTATATTTAGTAAGTTCAGCATTGGCCGTAAGTTATATTATTAATGAACAAAGTTTAGCACTTTTAAGTTTAATACTGATTGCTTGTGGAGTATATGTAATGAATAAAAGTCTTGTTATTGCTTTGTTTGTGTCAATTATAATTACTAATTTATTACTATCAATGAATTATTTAAAAGAATCTACTATAATAGAAGGACTGGAATCAAAAGAAAGAGTAACAAAACAATCTAGACAAGAAGAACCAGAAAAAGAACCAGAAGAAGATAGAGCAAAAATTAAAGAAAAAACTATAAAAATATTAAAATAAAAATATTAAAATAAAAATATTAAAATAAAAATATTATTCTTTTTATGTTAAATAATGTATGTATGAATTTATATTTATATTTATATATAAATATAAATATAAATATGAATATAAAATTCATATTTCCAACAAATATTATTTCTAACAATGTTGTGAAAAATGTTTTATATTTAATAACTTTAGCATTAGTCGTAATTTATATTATTAATGAAGAAAATATAGCACTCCTAAGTTTATCACTAATTGCTTGTGTAATATATGTAATTAATAAAAATATTGTTATTGCTTTATTTACATCCATTATTATTACTAATTTGTTATTAGCAATGAACTATTTTAAAAATAATTCATTATTAGAAAATGTTCAAAATATGAATAATTGTTGTCCTGGACAACCATTTTACAACACTAATCTGATAACATATAACACAATAAGTTATAATACAACCAATAGAGCTACATGCGAGAGGATTGAAAGAGATATATCCATAAATATTCCAACTGGTGAATTTCAACGGGCACAATTTTTGGAACTATTATATAGAAATAGTGATTATATGAAAGCAAAAAGCATATGTAATACAATGAATGAAGGTAATTCTATTTTTAATATGAAAGGAACGTTATTTAAAAAAATCGATACCAGTGTTAATGTATTAGATGATGTAAATATATTACCTAAAGATATATTAGATATATTAGCATTTAGTGATATTAAAACTAGATTAGATGAAAGTAATTTAAGTATTTTAGAGTCTGCAGTAATCGCACCATTAGAACTTATGAACACTTATTTATTTGATACTTCCAGAGATACAAATTTACAAAGACCTGTAAATATATCCGATTTAACGGGTCCTCAAAGGACACAATTAATAAGTATAAAAGATATTTTAAAAAATTTATTTGATTCATCAAATACAAAATCATTAACAAAATTAAATACAACTTATACTTTGGTTAATAAAACTAGCTATTTACCCGTAATCAATACTAATATTGGAACATCTTATATATTACAACCAGACCAATTTATTGATTGCTCTGGTACTGTTAAAATTAATAATATTGGAACATTTTCACAATCCAATATAATAGAATTAAGCAACAACGATTTCTTTGGAACGTCCGGTATTCCAATTGCTCGAGGTGGATTAGGAGATGCTAGTTATAATCCTTATGGAACACAAACACCATCGGACTTATATCCAAGTAATAAAGATTTAGAACTGGAATTGCGTAGATTAGAAACGCTACCATCATCGGGAAATGTTCCTGTCAATATTATAAGTACTTATTTAAGCGCAATAAATACTTTTTATGAAAAACAAATACAAAATTTAACAAGTACTAAAAGTAGTACTTTTAGTCAAACACCCATAAATGATATATATAGTATTAGAACAATGAAACCTACATTTTTTACATATGATAATACTTCTAACAATAATACTTATCAATGTGAAAATAGCATAACAGGAAATTCAGCATTTAAATATTGTGGTCCAGCTGCCTATTATGAAATCCCAAAATTTTAGACTATTTTTATTTATAACTTTTTAATTCATAAATTCATATATGTTATATATTATATATATATATAATATATAATGTATGGTTACGATCCTATATTTTTAGAAAAAAGATTATTAACTGAATGGTTAGGTGAATCGGAAGATAACATTTTAGTAATTTTTGATAAGCAAAAATTGAGATTTTCTGCGTCACCAAATGATAGCATGAAAAATAAATCACAAGACAAAGTTTTTTGTTTAAAAAAACAATTTTTGTTTAATCCAGAAATAAAAGACATATTTATAAAGTGTATTGTAGAAAATGACCAACTTATGGTTAAAAAAACATATGCTAATAAAACTACTTATAATAACATAGGATATTATATTAATAAAAATGTGCTAATTGATATTAAAACTATTAAACCTTCATTACATAATAAGCGCATTTTTAAAGTTTCAATAAATACAGAAACTATAGATACAGGTCAGTGGCATGCGGCAGGAGAGAATATGTATATTTCAAAAGAAACTTTAGCATTATCTAAAATTGGACTATTTAAATTTAAAAATAAAGAAATAAATGTAATGGATAAAAAAATTACAAAAAAAAATATACCCTATAAAGAAGACGTTTATTTTGAAAAGTTATTATCAAAAGCATTGTATGATTATTCTTTTAAATGGGACGGTCCAATAAATGCTTATTTACGATTAGGTCTCCCTTATTTTATAACTCCTATTTTTAATCAAACATATAGAGTTTATGGAGACACTAAAAAAGATGCTTGTCAAGCAATTTTAACTAAAATACTAGATTTAGATAGAGCATTTTTAGAAGCAGCACCAAGACATGAAGACTCTGTAAAAGTGTATTATAGAGGAATGAAACAACCTTTTGAAAATTTAGTAAAAGAAGGCGACTCAATAACAGTACAAAATTTTATGTCTATTACTACAAACTTTAAAGTAGGATTAGGATTTTCAGGAATAGGAAAAGTTGGACACGCCAAATGTTGCGTATATAAAATTTTACTATCAAATGGCGTACCATATATAAATATGGTAAATACAACAAAATACAAACATGAAAATGAAACATTATTACCAAGAAATTTAAAACTAACTCTTATAAAAAAAGAAATATTACCACATCATTTTTATGGTGAAATTCCAGTAATAATTGTAAGAGTTTCATTACAAAATAACGACCAATTTAAAATTCATAATGGTTGTAAGAAATTTTATTTAGGAAAATTAATTGGTGTTAATTCGTCATATTTAGACTTAATTAGTAAAACTGAAACTGAAACTGAAACCAAAACTAAAACTAAAACCAAAAATGAAATAATTGAGCCTACAAAAGTAATGCCAGAAAGAAAGAACATAACAAAGAAACAAAAAACAAACTTAAAACGTTGCCCCAATGGAACTCGTAAAAACAAAATAACAGGTCTATGCGAACCAATTATAACAAATTCTGTTATAAAAGAAAATAAACCATTAAAACAAAAAACAAAATCTAAACGATGCCCTAATGGAACTCGTAAAAACAAAATATCTGGATTGTGTGAAAAACTGAATAAGGTCTAAATTCTTTAATTCTTTAATTCTTTAATTCTTTCTTCAACATTATTATTTATATATATATTTATTAATAATAATGAGAGATTGTTGTGCTAGCACAAAAAGAGCCAAAAAATGTAAAAAGAAAAGATGGGAAGTTGTTTAGTCTTCCGCGAAAATTTACCAAGCAAAGATGCAAACATGTCAAAGGGTTTACAATGCGTTCCTCGTGCGCCCCATATAAATATTGTTAAGAGAATAACATCATATAACTTAGTACCAGAAACTTAGTACCAAAATAAATAACCGATGCTAAAGTAATACCTATTGCTAAGGATCGCCCACCATCAAAATTACTGCGAAAAAAAAAGTTCATATAATTTATAAATTAGAAATTATATAAAGATAACTTCAAGAATATGTAAAGTTATGAATAAAGTTGGAGCAAAATCTAGTATATATAACCCAGATACAAATTCTGTAAAGTATGTAGATGATACATATAATGGCAAATCATTTTTTAGAAAAAATAGTGGTAAGCCTAATATCTTCTTAGCATATTCAATAAATATGGAATTTACTATAGTTAAAATATTAATGGAACATTCACATCCAAATATTGTTTATTATTATGACATTAATAGTAAATATGTTGACATGGAACAAGTAGATACAGAAAAATCAAATCCCTTATATCAATCTGTTATGACACGCGAAGAATTAAATGAAATAATAGAAACAATGAGTAAAGTAAAAGACTTTTTACAAGCACTAGGAATTATGTATATAGATTGGAAATTTGATAATATGGGAAAATCTGTGGAGGGAAAATATAAATTATTTGATTTTGATGCGTCTGGACTAATTGATTTAAAAACGCAACACTGGAAACTCAAAGCAAATCCTATAACTTGGAGTTATAGACACGCAATTAAAAATGGAGCACAAACACCAAAAGAAATGGATGATTGGTCTTTTAACCATAATATTATTGAAGAAGGGGAAAAACTTATAAACGCATAAATGAAAAAATTTTACCATAAATAAATATGACTCAATATTTTAGCATTATAATAACCTTTTGATTTTCTTTTTTCTAATGCTATTGCTGTTCCTCTTTTTTTGGTCCCGGAATGCCGATTAAAATAATTTTGCATACGTTTGCGATCATTATGATTTTTATAAGCATATAATTGTAAGGGTGTTCTGTCCTTAAATTGTTGATAATCAGATGCGCCAAAATGTATCTTGCGTATTTTTTGTGTTGTTTTATTTTTAATATATGCTGTATATTTTTTTCCTGTTATTTTACTTCTCTCAAATTTTATAATTTTTTCATGCATATTTTATTTTAAATTATATATAGTAAAAATAAAATAATTATTTTATGTAATATTATGTTATATTATTTTATATTATTTTATATTATGTTATATTATTTTCTACAATAATATAAGATACTATTATGAATGTTCCTATCAAATATTTACCCAAACACATAACTAAAAAAGATAAAAAAATAATAGCAAATGAATTGAAAAAATCACGCAAAGCTTATAACAAAAATAATTATTATACACGAAAACATATTGCGTCATATAAATCAAAACCTTCACAGCATATATTAAATGTTAAAAAAATATATAATCTTACTAACTTGGTGGTTAATAATAATCTCTCAAAAAAAACAGGATGTTCTATAAATTCATTGCGCAAAATTGTAAGTAAAGGACAAGGTGCTTATTATTCTTCTGGTTCTAGACCGAACCAATCAAGTCATAGTTGGGGACTAGCGCGTTTAGCCAGTTCTATTAGTGGCGGAAAGGCATCCGCAATAGATTATAAAATATTAGAAAATGGGTGCGGCAAATTATCAAAAGCACTAAAATTGGCAAAAAAGGCAAAATTAAAATACAAATATGGAACACATAGAGTAAGAAAAACAAAATTAATATAATTTAGCAAAAATATAATTTAGCAAAATATAATTTAGCAAAATATAATTTATTTAGAATACACTAATCCCGCAAAACCATTTTGAAACAATAATATGTTATATTTTTCTTCTATAACATGTAAATTATAAGTATATTTGTAAATACTAGTAGGGTCTTTTGATACTCCAATAATAGCACCTGTTTCTTCATCACAAATGACTGTAAAGTTTGAACTTATAGGATCTATAGGAGGATTAGTATAATTATTATACTCAAATTCAATTGTTTTAAATAAATTAGTATTGAATGCACCGTTTGGTTGTAGCGTAAATGGATCAGTGGTCAAAGAAAAATTATAACAATATAATCCAATTTTTGAGCATGAACCATTAGATTTATTATATTTTTCTAGTTTGCTAAAAACATTACTATCAAAATCTTGTTCTCTATATTTACCATCACAAATTATAGCAAAATTTTTCATTATTTCACATTGATTGGTTTGCGAGTATATATCTGGACTATGTCCTGTTATATAAATATTTTTTGACACATCACCGCTATAACTAAACTGTGGACTATAATATTTATATAGGTTATTAATTTTAAGTTTTTCTAAATCATTTGGAATTTTGTCTTCATATAACCAATTTGTATAATTAGACCATTCATTGCGCGAAGCAACATCACTTCTTTGAAAATACCACATCCAACTAGTTATTAACCCCTTGGAATCTATTTTTATTTTACTAGACTTTATTGCTTTTTCAAAATTATATTCATTAATTTCTCGTATTAAATAAGACTGAGTGTTTTTAGCAAAAAGTGTTCGTTCTGTTTCTTCCAAAAAACATTGCGTACATATTAAATGAACATTACTATTAATAAGTGTGTTATAATCTCTATAACTATCATCTGTGGTGATTAAATCTTTAATGGGTGGTGGATGTATAAATCTTTTAAATTGGTAAACTAACTCGTTTTGATTTGGTTGAATTTGTGGAAAATTATTATATGGTATAGGAATTATTGAGTTATTATATAGAACATCTTTTATTGTATATAATTCTATAATAGGTCTCAATGTAAAATCAATAACCAACTCACTATATTGAAGACATATTAATGGGAACGCCATTAAAGATGAGACAGAAAACCAACTATTTATTGGTATATATAAGTTATATTCACGTATTGATGGTTCAATATTACTTATATCAGTATTAACATCATTAACATTAAAAGCGTTTGGATAATTATTATTTCTATTATTAAAATTTGCCGGGTCATTTAGTTCGCTAATATTTCCGGTCATTTTATCAAATAGTGCTTTTTTATTGGCAACATAATCTCGCTCTACTATATTTTGTAAATAATGACCGCTAAATTTTTGTATTGTTGTACCATCAATTGTTATATTAACTTCTTTAATTATTTGGCAACCAATATTTTTAATCCATTTGAACTCATATGGTCTATACTCGTTAGCAAACTTTAAAACTGGACTCCATATTTTAGGTAATTTTATTACTAAGTAAATATCCATTAGTAAATCTCCGTAACGCATCATTTTGAAACTGTATTTGGAAATTTTAGTAATATCTAATTCGGTTTGTCCTACTTGATCAATCCTAAATTTTTGTAACCCAAAATTAGTATATTTAGAATATGTCGACTTAAAAAAACTTTTAGTTGGATTACCTGTCAAAATAATATTTTGAGTTCCTAGTGCTATTAGATTTAATAATCCGCCTGCCATTTATATTAATTAATATAACATTATAATTTTTATTTATGTCATAATTTATTTTAATTTTTTATACATTTTTATTCTTATGTATTTTTATTCTTATATAAAATATTTTATATAAGAATAAGAATAAAAATATATATAGTAATTATAATATAGTAATTATAATTATGGCAGAACCAATTACGACACCCGCCACAATGAGGGAAAATATTTCTAACGGTTTTAGGCAAGCAGGGAGTTATATATATAACGTATCAAGTATTATAAAACTAACAATATTACTTATAACGATTGGAACAATTGTTGTAATTGCTTGGATTTTTGGTCAATCAGAATTATTAAGTAAAGCATGTGACAAATTGAAAAACCCGACTATAACAAATGTGTCTTATTTTAGTAATTCAAATAGCATTCTAGGAGAGGCTAGTGAGAACTTTGACAATCCAGCATATACTAAATTAATTAATTACCATGTTAAAAGCGCATACAATTGTTGCTGTGGCGATGGATATAAAAATAATTTTGTTGCCGTATGTGCTTTAGAATATTGTATTGCTAACGGTTGTAGATTTTTAGACTTTGAAATTTATTCATATAATAATGACCCCATCATTGCTTCATCAACAGCAATTGATAATTATATTAAAGAAACTTATAATGCTTTGCTATTAAGCGATGTTTTGACTATTATAACTGAACAAGCGTTTGATGCAAATAAAACTACGTGTGCTAATGACCCGTTAATATTAAATTTTAGAGTAAAGAGTACAAATATAACCATGTTAGAAAAGATGGGTAATTTATTAGAAGAATATTTAGGTAGTTCTAATGGTGATTTTAGTTTATTAAGAAATTACACACCTATTAACTTATTACATGTTAAAATGAAAGATTTATTTAAAAAAATTATAATTATTTGTACTTTTTATCCTAGTTCTAATATTCTTCTAAATCCCAACTTACTAAAGTTAAAAAATTTAATTAACTTGGATGGTAAGGGCGAACATTGTAATACTCTTAGAACTAATGAAGTAATTGATACCGAAAGCACGGAGTTTATTAATAGCGCAAGAACAAAATATATAATAATATTGCCACAATTAGATAACTCAACCAGTAATTTTGGTAGTAAGAACTTTTTTTTAGCTGGATGTCAAGCAATATGTATGAAGTATCAAACCAAAGAAGCGGCGACTGATGTAGAGGGGACTCTAACATTTTATAATAATGAGTTTGGTGTAGAGAAAAATAAAAATTATTCTTGGAAATTAAAACTTACTGGCAGCAGACAAATTTGACTCCACTTCCAAATACAAATAATACAGACCCAACTACAACTACAACTACAACTACTACTAGTGTTCTTGGTAGTCCAACTGCTACTCTTACAGCAAGTACTTATACTATTGCCAGTGGAAGTTCAACTACTATAACTCCTGAATTTACTAATGGAGCAAGAGTAACCATTAATAGAAGTACAATGCTAAACGGTTCTAATATTATAAATAGCAATAGGACCGCTATTACAGTGTATCCAACTATTACTACGCAATATACTTTAGATGTGACTAATAGCATAGGAGATATAGCAAGTTCAAGTGTTACTATTAATGTTCCGGATGGATATATATCGACATAGTTGTTTAAAATATAAATCTTTCAAAATTTATATAGCATAATACAGATAAATATGAAACTATTGCTAAAATAATTACTGTTAGCCATAAAGGTACTATTGTTTTATTTTTATAACCTATACCGAATTCCCGAGGTTTGCCATTTTTATCAAATATTATATTTGGTTTGGATAACATTATTATAGCAAATAATAGTAAAAATACTATTATTGATACTAAATTTATATTTGTTACAACAAATTGTCTTAACATATTTAATATTATATTATATTTATAATATTAAATATTACCCTTATTAGAATTATTAATTTCTAGAGTTTCTATATTTTCTAGAGTTTCTATATTTTCTATATTTTCTAGAGTTTCTATATTTTCTATATTTTCTATAGTTTCTATATTTTCTATATTTTCTATATTTTCTATATTTTCTATATTTTCTAGAGTTTCTATATTTTCTATATTTTCTTTTATTGTTGCTATTTCAAAGCAATACATGTTAAACCCAATAAAAAAGTGAGGAAAAAAACACTAATATATTTTATAGAATACACTATTTTTATTAGTTTCTTTGCTTAGTGGCCCGTCGTTTAGTTTTTTTTCTTCCTTGAGCAAGCGATGAAGCTGGAATATAAAATGCGTTAAAACGGCGTACCGGTACTGGAAGGTTCGTTCCTCTAAGTTTATTCAATGGTTTGTACATTTTGTCAGTTACTAATTCAATTTGTCTTACTATTATAGTACGTTCTTCTTGATTTTCTGGTGGGAAGTTAATAGCTAACATATTTTTTAATACCTCTAATTCTTGATATAAGTTTGATACTTTTAAGAAATCATCTATTGTTCTATCGGGTGGAAATATTTCTAATATATTATTTTTTTTATCAATCATCGAAATTAATGTTGGATTAGGTCTTTTTAAAATTGTTGATAATTGAATCAACATAGTATAAAAGTTTGCAAGATTAGTTATATAATGTTTTCTTTTAATCATTGTTTTTGCGTCTGTTTGTATTTTTGATGCCGCATATGTTCTAAATATCTTGCTTGATATGTCCCGATGTTTCCCATCAAACATATTAGCCAATACAACTTTTGTGTCTAAAAAACTCTTCTTTGTTCCTATGTTTCTTTTCTTTTTTAAAGTTTCGGACATTTTATATTAATAGTATATTAATAATATGAAATTTTTATAATAATATGAAATTTTCTACTTCTTTTTCTTAAATGTTAATATTGTCTGATTTTTATTTTTCACATTCTCTCAAAGTTTATTTTAAAAATTGAGAATATATATTATTTATTATATGAATACTATTAATACTATTAATACTATTAATACTATTAATAATATGAATAATATGAATAGTATTACTACTATAATAACGAAACTTGTTAGGAAAAATGTGGAATTTAATGCTTGCGAATATGTAGATGCTCTTTTATTAACACATAAGGCATCCCTTCTAAGTAATTATAAAGACACTATAACTTATGATACATTATGCAGCCTATCTGAAAAATGGATACAAGATAAAAATATAATTGACCAAGTAAAATTTAATAACTTTAGTGATTTACAACACTATGTTGCCGATTTATTAACAAAACCAGACATATTAAAGCAACGCATTAAAACATTTAATGAACTAATTAGTACAAGTACTATAAAATTTGAAAATATAGTAGCTATTTATATTTCAGGAAAGAAAAATACGCACGAAAAAATAAAGAATTTAAATAAAAATATAGATAGCAAACATGCCAAAAGCGATTTATATATTGAATACGAATGTGGAGATTTTGTAGGATGGTCTTGTAAGCAAAGTGTTAACGCTACAAAATCTAATTATAGTGTCCATAAAATTTTAGGACCGCAAATTTCTAATAAATTAAATATTATAAAGAAAGAGTTATTAACAAGTAATGGATTCCCTAAATTTTCAAAGCAAGACCGAGACTCTGTAAATAAATTGTTTTATCCAAATAGAGAAAATGTATATTGGACACAATTGCGCCTTGAGTTAGCCAATGCCAATCAATTAATTATATCAGTTTTACTTGATTGTTTATATGGAGCAAAAATGCATTATAATATATATGAATTTGATGGAACAAACATTACAAATATTAGTAATCACGCAATAAACATTAATAAAGTTATATTTGAAGAATATGCTCCTTATTATATGACACATAATGGAGAATTTAGAAATGCTGCGAAATTATTTTATAGACTATGTGTTGATGAAAAAAAATATCGTGTTGAAATAAGATGGAAGGGCAATATTCATAATGCTTCGCCTCAATTTATGATTCACAATGCGTAATGCATAATGCGTAAAATATAGTAATTAAATCATTGCGTAATGTTTCAATGTTGAACTAACAACATTAAATACATTTTCCACATTTACACTATTTCCTAATTGCTTATAACTTTTTTTATCGTCAATGGCTAATTTGAAATCTTCAGGAAATGATTGAAGTCGAGCACATTCACGAGGTGTTATATAGCGCTTCTCTTTTCCATAAATAGGAATTTGTGATATTGCTACCAATGTTGGAAAATATTTACATTTTTTTACCCTTATTCCAGACTGACGAATTTGAATAAAATGGTTAAAGATACTCTCGTTTTTTGTAACAGGTCCTGCTTGCCATTCTAATTTTCCAAAAATTTCACGTTGTTTTAATAGCGCTTTATGTTTTGTATACCAAGTATCTAAAATAATATAATATTTTTGAACTAATGGGCGATTTTTCTTAATATAGTCGCGCTTCCATGGTGGGAACGAATTTAATTGCTCTTCACTATAATTAATAAAAGCATCATTAATCATTAATGTAGGAGTGAGTTTTTCTCCCACGTCCATTTGTTTAATAATTTCGTCCCAGGCTTCCAATGTTTCTAAAACACTTGAATTAATATAATATTTTGGAGACACATTTTCACTATTTATAAATTTATTAAAATCAATTGTTTTTGGATCAATTGTTGGGTTTAGAACAATATTAGGATTTTGAATAGTTGATGCTTGAAATGTCTTAAGAACACATACAAAATAAACGCGCTCTCTTTGTTGGGGAATTCCATAATTATGTGGCGATAATTGGAAAAGTGTTAAATTATAACCAGTTGAATCTATTTTTTCTTTAATATAGTCAATTACTTCACCAGAACTTACTTTTAAAATATGCTTTACATTTTCTAAAAACATAAATTTTGGTTTCTTGACTTTGGCAATTCTAATTATTTCATCAAATAATAAACCTCTTGAGTCTTCAAAACACTTCTTCTTACCACCATTACTGAACGCTTGGCAAGGAAATCCAGCAGTTAATATATCAAAATCTGGGAGTTCGCTTGGATTAATTTTTTTAACGTCTTCAACGGGTTTTATTCCATAATTATCCAAATATACTTCACGGCAATCTTTATCAATATCACACGCTAAAATACATTTTGCGCCCAACTTTTTTAATGCTTGATGAAAACCACCAATTCCACAAAATAAATCAATAAATGTTAGTGGTTCTTTTAAAATTGGTTCCATTTGTATTTTATAAAACTATTATTAAATTATTATTAAATTATTATTAAATTATTTATCAATTTTAATAATAATTTTATTAATTATATTTTTTAGAATTTTTATTTCTTTGAGTTTCTAGATTTCTTTGAGTTTCTAGATTTTTTTGATTTTCTAGATTTCTTTGAATTTCTAGATTTCTTTGAATTTCTAGATTTTCTTTTTTTCGTTTTTTTCTTTCTACCTTGTGCGCTAGTTGTATCATGTTGTGCTTTTCTATAATTTCTATATATTCTATGTTTATAAATTGTAGAACGTGTGCTAGAACTCGCAGCAGTCGTAGCAGTCGTAGCACTCGTAGCAGTCGCAGCAGTCGCAGCAGTCGTAGCACTCGTAGCACTCGTAGCAGTCGTATCAGTCGTATCAGTCTTAGCAATGTTAGCAATCTCCACATGATTTTCTATAGCGTCACATATATTTTTATTCATTTCACTTAAAAGTATATGAACAGAAGAATTAGAAATTCTAATAAAATGAACATCATTATCATAAAAAATATTATATAATTGAGGTATTGATAATAATGAATGGAGGGAAGGATTATGATAATAATAAAGGGGAGGAACAGAATAAACAATTGAATTCACTTCATATTCAAACGATATACCTTGTTGTTCTAATAGCATCCATAAAATGTCTTTGATAAACTCAATGTAATTACTACCAATGGCCGTATTCTTACGACGAAAATATTTACAAGCGTTATATATTAATAATCTTAATAATTCATAATGTTTTTTATGATTTTCTTCATTATCTATGAAAGATAGTTGACTTGCCACAAAAATATGTGTTGTTCCTTCAAAGCACCAGTAATTTGTATATGGTGCTTTACGATGAATGTTATGATCAGTCAAATATTTTAAGTAATGTTTCTTATATAACTCATTCAAAAAGTTAGAAGGTGAGAAGTCAGTCATTGTATATTATTATAGTATATAATAATAATAAAATACTTTTTGTTATTATAGTATATTATAATAATAATAAAATACTTTTTGTTATTATAGTATATTATAATAATAAAATACTTTTTTGTAATAATAAGTTATGTTTTAAATTAACTTGTTAATCATAGTCTTCATTTGGACCATTTGCGTAATCCCCATCTTCCTCATTAGCATAATCATAATCATCATCATCTGGGATATTATTCATACTATATTCTTCGGCATCTATTGCTTCATCGTTTAATGTTTGTTCATCCATTGCTAAATCATATAACTCTTTATTCATTGCCGTAACATTATTGTTTTGTTGTAATTTTTTCTCTTTTATTGCTTGTTTTTCCATTGCTTCACGCTCTTCGTCATAGTTTTCTTTAACATATTGTGTAATACCCTTTTGCATTCCTTTATTCCATTTTTCTAACTTATTATTTTTCAAAATATTTTCAATTTCGCGCTCTTCATCGGAGAGATTTTTAAGAAAATCGGTAATTAAATCTTTTTCTTTTTCTTTTGCCATATTAATTTTGTCTTTTATTTTTTTATAACCATTATTAATTAAATTATAATGATTATTCATTATACTTGAATATTCCAGTATATAAGCTATGCTATTTTTCATGAATTCGTCTTTGTCATAATCATTTATTTGTAAATCTTGTACTTGTAACAAAAACTCGGGAGAATCGCCAATAGTCAACAATTCATTATATAAATTATAAAATATATAATTATAAAATAACATTACTACTTTTTCATCAAAAACACTATTAATTTTTACGGTTTTAGACGAAGAATATTTGCTCATTAGAAATTTATTATATAAAAATACTGGCATTAACTCTATTAATATTTTACATCTATTTGAAATTATTTTGAATGCCAGCAACAATTCTGGTCGATCACTGAAATTATTAATAGCATTATAATATTTTTGCATTATGTTATAAATGTCTTTGTTATGAATATCAGATAATTTCCAATGTTTTGGAATTGCTCCATAGTTTACGTTTTTATTTAAAATAATAGATGGAAAAATATATAAGAAATTCAAAATATAATTTTGATAAAATTTAATATTTTCCACATCAATAGTTAGTTCTAAGTTTTGAGAGAATTTGGCAAAATCACTTTTACTAATATTGGATTGCTTACTTATTATTTGTAATATATTTTGCTTTAATAATAATACCGATTTTCCCAAATAATTTTTGAAATTACGAAGTTCCAAATTTTCACTACTTACAATAGAAAAGTTGTCTAATAAACCTTCCAATTTACTTACAAATTCATCATCTAATTTATAATAACTATTTTGCGCATAGGATTCTATTAATATACGCATAAGTTCAATATTATTTATAATGGGATAATCTACTGCTATATGTATTATATTTTTCTTACTTATAATATGTATTAATTCTACAAAAGAAGAAAAATTATAAATTTTACCATCACTTTTGAGAGACTCTATTATTTCTTTTAATTGTTTAGTATTATCAAACTCTAGTGGTTTATCCAAGCATAATCCCTTTAATTCTTCATCAATTGGTAATAAATTGGCAAAATTACAAAAATAAATAAATGCTTTATAAACTAATTCTTCACTAAAACTTGTTGTTTGTGGAGAGACTTTCTGTTTAGTATTTTCTTGATTATATAACTGTGGTGCGTAAGTTAGTAAATCAATGCTATTTAATATATTATTATAAAACTTAACACTTTTATTAGTTGTTTCTATTGAATTATCCTGACTTATAAAATATTCAATAGTATTTTTTCCCGAATTACAGCATGCGTTTTCTAAAAATGGATTATCATTAGAATTTTTCAATAAGGGAGTATTTTTTTTAACAACATTTTGGATTTTTTCTATAATATAATAACTAGAAAATATTGCCTTCGATTCTACAAGTTCTTTGATATTATTTTTTTCTCCACGAGAGAAGGTATTATATAACGTGGTTTTAAAACCATCATCTAGTGCGCTTATATTTTCAGACGAAATCTTAATATCATATAATGGAGGATTAAACGTGTGCCAATTATTTATAGATAAATATTCTGGTATTGCGTCATCAATTACTTCTTCTGATAATAAGTAGCCACGTTTTTTATTTAAATGAATTACCAAGTCTTTGTTCGTTATAATATATCTCTCAATAAATGCCTCCATTTTTTTTATAATAGTAGATTCAGACATTTTTAATATACTATTCCAAGGTTGAATTGAACTTTTGATTTTATTTGCTATACAAGCAATATATGCAAGAGTAGTTTTGTCTTCTTCTCCGTCTAATGGATACCCTTTAAATGATTTAATACAACCAGGAAATGTCTTTTTCGAAGTCAAAGATGGAATATTTATTTGTATAGCGTAGGCTATAAAAGTAAGTGTTAACAATAATAAAGACGAATTATATGTTTCTTCATAACTCGGCATTGCCTTTACTTTGCCTTCTTTTTTAATAGATTTTAAAATAATTTCCTCATATTGTTTTTTTGTTGGAATATTTGAATTTTGAATAGTTAGTACATTATTTATAATTAGTTCGTGATTATGTAGTATGTTAATACCTATCATTAAACTCATTGCTTTTACTATATTTAATATTATTTGGGTATTTGGATTCAATGAATTTGTTTTAGTTAATTCTGAAACTTGAACTCCAGGACCAATATTATAATCACTCTCTAGAACAGCCCGTGTTTGTAACTTATATCCTTTTTCATCATATCCATCGTCACTATTAAATTCAATTGATTTAATAATATAACCACTATATTTATCAACCCAATAATTATTGTCATCACTTAGTGTTCCTTGTGTTGCACATATATAATCTAATTCTTTAACAAAATCTTTTTTGTTAATAAAAGCATTTGCCAATTTCAATAAAAATAATGGCATTAACGGTTGTCCTGTTTTAATACAATATAACATATATGGAATTTCATCCTTAATTGCTTCTCGTGTGAAATTTATACAGAATTTTTTTATTGTAGAATATTTAAATGCTATATCCTTCATTTTCAATATTTCATCTCTCAATTTTATATATGGAGATATTACTCTATTTTCCTGACTAACATTAGGATCCTCCAAACTTAATAAATAAGTATTTGTAGTTTCTCTCCTTTTTTTATTTATATTTGTAAGTGCTTGAATTCGCGCTTTAGAATTTTCATAATTGGTATTTATTTTACCTTTAATATCTTCTATACTTAAATCGTATTTATTTTCAAAATTTTTCAATATTTCATCTACTTCTTTATTTACATTTGTCTTTTGTGCGTCGGCAAGTGAGAGACATTTATCATCTTTTGATATACACTCTTTATTTGAATCGCAAAAAATTTGATTTGACTCAATGTAAAAATTATCTTCAAATTTAGGATCTATTATCCATACATCATTAGTTCGTAAATAAACATAATTTTTACCACTTCCCTTGTCAACTAAAATGGCATAGTCGCCATCGCTAATCTCTCGTTTTTCATCTAATATTGCCTTTGCTTCGCGAAAAGCTTGTGGTTTAGTTAAATTCATAACACTCATTAATTTATTTGCTAAGAAATCTATGAAATGTTTTGTGTCCATATTTGCTTTCTCTGTTTTGTATTCATTTAATATGCTATAAAAAGTATTATCATATATTGAATCAAAATATATTAGTTTATTATTGTCATTTTCAAGAGATTGTAATGTATTATATTTTTTAGATAATACATATTTAATGCATGTATTTTGCATGCTATCCAATTCGCCTTTTAATATGTCTTTTGACGAAACTTGTAGGTCTTTAGTTTTAGTGTCTTCTTCGTCTTTAGTTTTTTCTTTTTCTTTTGTATATGCTTTTATAAAATTTTCAAGTAAATTACCAACTATTAAATCCATTATATTTTTATTAATACTTTGCATGAAAAATTCAGCACTATCAATCTTAACTATATAACTGTATAATTCTTCATTATTGTTAAATTGTTCTTCGTTAATTTTATAAAAATTAAACAATTCATCTTTTAATTCTTTTGTTAAAAGACTAAATGAATAAATTATATTTGCTTGACGGTCACTAGGTTTTGTAGTCTCTCTAATGGTTCTTATAAGATTTGAAAAATTGGATTCTTCATATTTGTAATTTTTTTTATACAAATCAATATTTGATTTAATTATTTTTTTTATATTTTTATAATCTACATTGTGTAAATTATACAAATCTATATTTAATCCTTGTAAATCATATATAAATTCTAACAAATCATATTTGCGATTTTCTAATGAATTTGGTTGATATGTGCCAATGTATTCTTTAATAAACGAACTGTTTGTAGGTATGAACGATTCTAGTAAATAATTCATTTTTTCTAAATATGGAAGTTCTAGTGACTCGTCAATACTAAAATTATTAATAGTTTGTAATAAAGTATTATTATGAATATTAGCATGACTATTTATAAAATTTGTCTTGTTAGAATCTTCCAAAATATATTTATTGTACAGCGTGTTTTTATTTAATAATTCATGGTAATTAATGAAATTAAGATTCAAGTTTGCCCTATCACATATATTTGTATAAGGACTATTAATTTTAGAAAAATTAAATAAAGGCAATGGTAGTGTAAGAAATCCTATAATATTTACAAAATCATTTGAAACCAATTTACTAATTTTATTTAATTTCTTATTATTTACATAGTAAGTTTCTAACATATTTAATCCGTCGCTGTATACATCAATCATAAACCGATTTTTTGACAATTCGCCTTTAAGTATGCTATAATTATAAAAATCATCCACAATAGAGTTTACCATTTCTATTTGCGTATTTACATTAATATTTTCCTCATTATAATTAGAATAATTATCTAATAATTTAACTAAAGACTTTATGTGTTCTTTATAATTATTTATTTTTTCTTTTGAACTGTTATTTGCCCAATTTAATGCTATTGTATTTAGTGTTTCTATAAATTCACCCAAGTGTTGATAATTATACGCGTCGTCATCTTGTAAATGTTCTATAGTGTCTGTTTCATTTATTATTAAATTACGAACATTTGATAGCACCGGTAATATGTAATACAATTTTTTATTTAAATTAAATATTTGTTCTTTTAAATGTTTATAATGTTCCCCGCGGTCCTCTATTAATGAAGGATTATTATTTGCATCAAAATAAGAATATACGCGTCGCAATTGTTTATAATAATTTATTTCACTATGAATTTGATTAACTACTTCTTCTGTGCGTTGCTCTGGCAAATAAGCATTTATTAACTTGTCTAAATAATCATTGGTTTGCTTATCTAAACTATAACGCTGTTCTCCTTCTGAAACGTTTACTTCGTGTTCTAAATCGTCTAGTTCTATTCCTAATTCAATACTATCTATTACTATACTTTCTAGGTCTGATTTATTAGTATAGGCTTTTAAATCGTAGTCCAATTCTTGTGTATCATCTTGATTTAAGAACGTTTCTTCTGTTTCATCGAGTGTTAAACTGGATTTTAATTTATCTTCTTGTGAAACTAACAACTTTGTTTCATCCAATTTTTCACGAACTATTATTTTTTCAATATTTAGATGTTCTGGAATACCAGAGTAGGCAAAATCAATATATAATAAATCTTTATCTGGTAATGTAGTAATTTCTATCATATCATTTTCTATGTTAGTAATAATACCATTTACTACTTTTGGTATTGGTTCTCCAAAGTAAATAGAAATATATTTTCTCATTTCTAAACTATTTTGAACAATAAAACTTGGACTTTTATGCCTACTTAACAATAATATATTTGCTATTGATTCTTCTTCTAGTTTTCCTGACGGGGATATATTTAATGTAATTACTTTCTCAGCATTTATTAATACTATTTTTTCGTCATTAATAAATTTAATAAAATATATTTTATCATGTAATGATAAGTTTGAGGGAGCATTAAATTGGATAATATCTCCCAATTGTAATTTAATATTACTTGTTGGAGGTTGTTCCTCTTGTTCCTCTTGTTCCTCTTGTTCCTCTTGTTCCTCTTGTTCCTCTTGTTCCAATTTACTCATAATAATCTTATATTTAGTATAGAAATTAATATAATTTTAATATTATTTTCGGTTATATAATATTAAAGTTTAGTTACTAAATATAATATTCAAAAGGTTTAAAGATATATTATGATGTAATATTATTATCCTAGATTGATTTCTATGGTATCTATTACAAATTCTATTAATCTTAATGTTACAAATGTATTAAACAACGAATTCAATTATTTTAATATTAAAAAATATACTTTCAATAACAATGAATATAAAATTATTAGGCACATCAAAGAAAAACTCAAAAATCTACTAATTTTTGGAATAAATGATAAGTATTCAGAAGTTTCTAAATATCGTTCTGTAATTATTAGGAATAATAAGGTTGTGTGTTTTGCGCCAGAAAAATCATTAGATTTTTCTCTTTTTGTAAATAACTATAGTGCCGAAAATAGTTGGTTGGAAGATTTTATTGATGGAACAATGATTAATGTGTTTTATGATACTATTAAAGAAACTTGGGAAATTGCCACACGCTCTAGTGTTGGGGCAAATATTGTTTTTTTTAATGATGTTAAAAACTACAAATATTTTGATAACAACAATTATTTCAAAGATTATTACAATCTTACATTTCGCTCTATGTTTTTTGAAGCCTGTAATACTTGTAATTTAGATCTTAATTGTTTAGACAAAAAATACGTTTATAGTTTCGTATTACAACATCCGTTTAATCGTATTGTTACACCTATTATTACACCGGTTATTTTTCTTGTTAAAGTGTATGAGATTATTCATCCTATTAATAATGTATTAAGTATTGATAATTTAAACCATGTTATTATTAATGAAATTGATATTCAATCATTAGTAAATGTTCCGCCGTATATTTTTATTAATAGCAATATTAAATTCATTAATAAGTATCCAGTTACAAATTTTCAAGAAATTAAAGATTATTATTCGTCTGGAAATGCCGGGTATAATTGTGTTGGGTGCTTTTTATATAGTAAAGATGGAACACGTAGTAAAATTAGAAATGCGAGTTATGAGGAAGTACGAAAACTTAGAGGCAATCAACCCAAACTCCAATTTAATTATTTAACTTTAAAGCAACAAAATAAAGTGGGAGAGTTTTTACAATATTACCCAGAACATACTGTAATCTTTAACAAATTTAAGCTTGCCGTGTATAATTATACTAATAATTTATTTATGAATTATATTAGTTGTTTTGTTCGTAAAGAAAAACCATTAAAAGAATATGAATTTGAATACAAAACGCATATGTATAAATTACACGAAAAATATAAGACAGAACTTAAACCAAACAAAAAATCAATTGATAAGAAGTATGTAATTGATTATGTAAATATGCTTCATCCTGCCCAGCAAATGTTTTTGATTAATTATAAGAGTCCTCAACTTAAAGGAAGTTGCGCAATGAGTTATGATTCTAGTGTTATATGTGTTAATACTTGTCCAACTAGTATTATTAGTGAAGCTTCTAAAGCAGAAAAAGCAGAAAAAGAAGAAATGGATTGTTCTTTTTAAGTATTAAATTTTTTAATTTTTAAAGTTTAATTGTAAAATAAATATTTATAATAAATATTTATAATAAATATTTTAAAAACAAAATATTTATTATATACATTAACACATTATGGGGAATATATGTGATATATTTTCTTTTAATAAAGAATATAATAAAGAATATAATAAAGAATATAATAAAGAAAAAAAAAATAATAATACAAATCATGTTCCGTTTTTAGATATTTCTAATATTTATTATGACGAGCATGCCGAACCTCCGTCTTATAGTCAGTTACGTAATGTTAAAAATAATGAATATAATAATTTTTTATCACAATGTGATTAATGTCGCAAGTGTCTGACTTATCTATAGCACAATGAATAGAAACCCCCCGTTCTTTTGCTTTTGCCTTCTCATCTTAACTAGGTTTAAATACACGTTCGTGCGCTAGTGTTTTAGACTATACAAAATATTATATATAAGCAGTTCTCTATTTTGAAGTAAAATATTCTTTAATAGAATTAATTAACAAAATAGAACTATTAATACATTCTTCAAAATTTAGCAAAATATCATCTTTTGTAATTTGATTTTTATAAGATAATTTAATAATACTAAAATTATCATGTGGATGCTTCTTTAAGAAACTAACATAATTCAAATTTTTAGAAGTAATAAAATATTTATCATAAAAGTTGAACTCAATAATTTTACCAATTGTGTAATCTTCATTTTCCAACCTAATGCTATAAGAATTCTCCATAGTATCTTCAATTTCTTGGATAAAATCCAAATTTTCTTTAATTAGTTTTAGTGAATTAAATAATTTTTTTATTAATAAATTGCTGGCAATTTCAACTAACCTAAAATTATCATAAATTCCAATTGTTTCAATAATATAATCAAAACTATCTTCTTCATATTGGCGTTTGGCATCTAAAATCATCCAATCTTTTTTCATAATTTCTATTTCTTCTTTTCCATACTTCATTTTTAATTCGCTTTCTTTTGAGTCCCAAGCATCTTTAATTTTTACTTGGTCTAAAGTATTACCATAACTACAAGTACTTACCACATTAAACATTCCATCAGTTTTCGCATTGCTAATAGTAAACTTGGCTTCTAAATATAATTGTTCTTTCTCCATATTTAAATCAATTTTTGGTCTTAAGCGAAGTAAATCAATATAATCTCCTGTCATTGTATCGGGAGGAAATATTTTTTGTACTTCTCCACGTGTTAAATAGTTTCCAGTTTTAATATTTTTAATTTGAAAATCCTGACTTGTAATATAAATAATAACATTTGAATCATTTGCTTTATTAACTTCTAATAAATATTCATCATATGGAAAATCTTGTAAAGCATCAATATGAATAGGAATACAACTTAAACGTTGTTTAATTAATTCATTGTTTAAGCGCGATTTATTAATCAAAATATTTACATTATTTTTTTCATACGGATAACTTTCAATAGCAACAACTGGAATTTCTGATAAAATTACTCTACGCAGTCCATTAGCATAACTAACATTTATATTACTTAAAGTAAAAGTTAAAGTTCCATTTTGTTCCTGCATATTTGAAATTTTTGCTTTAGATGACATTTATAATTATATAAATATAATACATCTTATATTTTTTCAATTTTTATTTAATTATTTTTAATTATTTTTAATTAGTTTAATTAGTTTAATTAGTTTAATTATATATTAAAAATTATTATTAAAAATTAATAATATAACTTTTTAGATGAGTTGTATATTATATTATAGTAATTTTTGTGAAAATTGTAAAAACTTGTTAGTAATATTATCAAAATCCGGAATTAAAAATAACATTCATTATATTTGTATAGATAAACGAATACAAAAAAATAACTCTACTTATGTAATACTAGAAAATAATCAAGAAATATTATTACCAAATACTGTTACTGCTGTTCCGGCACTAATGATAATTAATGATAATTATAAAATTCTATATGGCGATAACATTACCAATTATTTGAAACCTATTGAACAGGTTATTGTTCAAAAAGCAACCAATTTTAACGGAGAACCATCAGCGTTTAGATTTGATGGAATGTCAGCAGGGGTAGTATCCGATAATTTTAGTTTTTTAGACCAAAATAGTGATGATTTATCGGCAAAAGGAAGTGGTGGTTTAAGACAATTATATAGTTATGCCACTATTGATTACACTGACAAAATAGATACACCACCAGATGATTATGTTCCAGATAAAGTAGGAGACGTAAATATTAAAAATTTAGAACAGCAAAGAAATAGTATGACTAGTTAAATATTTTTATAATTTATAATTTATAATTTATAATTTATAATTTATTATTTATAATTTATTATTTATAATTTATAATTTATTATTTATAATTTATAATTTATAATTTATAATTTATAATTTATTATTTATAATTTATAATTTATAATTTATTATTTATAATTTATAATTTATAATTTATAATTTATAATAATGTTATAATTTAAAGTGATAATATTATTTTTACTATTAATGACTAGTCTTAATAATAACGAACTTTTATTATTAGATAATAATAAAGCTATTACATTAATAAATTTTTATAAAATATTTAAAGATTTAATTATGGATTTACAAAATAGTTTTAAAGATAAAATAGGATATGCCGTTCAAAACAACAAAGATTATCAAAATATTATAAATTATTGCCTACCCAACTATAAAGATGCTATGAATGCGGATGAATATGTTAATTCATTAGAATTAAGTTCTTTAAGTATTGATTTTATGGAATCAATTAATACTGTATATGAATATTGTAAGCGCACATTTGCTGTAAGAAGTATTGATATATTATATCAAAACGAGGACATATTTTTAAATAAACCCAACGTCAAAGTTAATGATGAAAATCCGCAAACTATTAATACCATGTTTTTACCAGATATTGAATTTTCTGAGTTATATTATGATGATACCAGCGATAAAACAAAACAAACGCTATGGAAATATTTACAACTAATATTATTTAATATTATAACTACAATTGATGACATTTCATTTTTTGGCGATTCACTTGAATTACTTAAAATTATTGATGGTGATACATTTTCATCTAAAATACAAAATACAATAGAAGAACTCTCAAAGATTTTTTCATTTAAAGAAAAAGATGACGCAAATAATGACGCAAATAATGACGCAAATAATGACACAAATAATGACGCAAATAATGACGCAAATAATGACGCAAATATGCGTGATTTTGCCAAAATGTTTGATATATCTAATAGTCCATTTAACATGTTTGCTGATATGTTAAATGACTTATCTGGAAATGTAAATGATGATAATAAAAATAATAAAAATAATACCGATTATGCTATTCCAGATAAAGACGAACTCTTTTCACATATTAACAAATTAATAAATGGTAAAATAGGGTCATTAGCCAAAGAAATTGCCGAAGAAACAACTAAAGATATGGATATAGATACAGAAAATGTATCAGATGTAAATGACGTATTAAAAGGGTTCATGAAAAATCCTACAAAATTATTGGGTCTTATTAGTAAAATAAGCAATAAAATAAATAGCAAAATGAAAGATGGTTCATTAAAAGAAAGCGAACTATTAGAAGAAGCAACAAATATTTTTAAAAATATGAAATCTATGCCCGGAATGGATAATTTTAATGATATTTTTAAATCTATGAATTTAGATCAATTTATGCCAAAAGGCGGCAAAATTAATCCAAGTGCTTTTCAAAATATGATGGAACAAAATGTCAAAATGTCTAAAATGAAAGAACGAATGAGGAAAAAATCCGAAACTAAGAACGAAACAACTAAAACAAATACAAGTTATAGAGAGAATTATGATTCTAATAAAACCGCAAATCCTTCAGGTAGTGATAATATTAAACTAGATGATTTAACTGCCAATCTCTCGTCTTTAATGGAAGAAATGAAAAATAATACAAGTTTTATTGATGATATTATTAAGAAACAAGGAAAGCAAGGACAACGAGATGCCAATAGTAATGCTATGTCTGATGATGACAATTCTAAACGTAAATCAAATAATAAACGTAAAGCAAATAAGAAAAATAAGTAGCGTAACTATTTATTTTAATTCATCATCATTATTTAGAAGAAATATAAAATAATTTAAAAAGAATTACTCTATTATAAAAGCAAAAATATTCGATTTTTATTGTTTTAACAATTATTTTTTATACAAAATAATTATTAAAATATATTATAAAGTTATTATAATATAATAAATTATGACTAGTAATGAACCTTATATAGGAAAAAATGTTGGTCAAATTTCTGATTCTAATGATTCTAATATTATTACCAACAATATAAAATTAAATACTGCAATTTGTCAAAATAGTCAAAATAGTCAAAATAGTCAAAATAGTCAAAATAGTGATGATGAAAATGAGATTCATGATGTAGACGAGATATTTTGGTTAAATAATCCTACTATTTTATTTGATAAAAATGTTATTACAGAAATATGGCCTATTGAAAATATGACACGAGAACAAAAGATAAACGCCATAACTAGATTAGTTATATTATTAACACTAATAGGGTTTTTATTTCTAAATGATATAAAAATATTAATCACTGGAATAATTGCTATAATAGTTTTATTATTTACATACTACATTTTAAATAAAAATGCTAATTCAAATAAATTTAAAGAAACATTTAGCAACGAAGAAATATATGAAAAAGTTAAACATAATTTTTCAAATCCAACTTCATTAAATCCAATTATGAATGTATTATTGCCTGAAATACAAGATAATCCAAATAGACTTGAGGCAGCACCCTCATATAATAAAGCTGTCAAAAATAATATTAACGAAGAAACAAAAAATTTTATAGTAAGTAATTTTGATAATACTGAAAATATAAAAAATAATTTATTTAACGATCAAGGAGACAATTTTGAATTTGAACAGTCAATGAGACAATTTTATACAACAGCAAATACACGAGTTCCTAATAATCAAAAAGACTTTGCCAGATTTTGCTACGGAAACATGGCTTCTTGTAAAGATGGTGATGTAGAAATGTGTTTTAAAAACGCACAAATATAAAAATATAAAAATATAAAAATATAAAAATATAAATATTTCAATAATTTAATATAATTAATATTTCAATAATTTAATATAATTAATATTTCAATAATTTAATATAATTAATATAGCAAAAAATAATATATTAAATTATTATAAATGACTTCAACTATTGCTTATCCATATTTTTTCGATTCAATGTCTAGAATAGGCAATGATTCTCCAGCAATCGATCAGCGCAATATTCAAAATGTAAATAATGCTAATTATAATTTAGAAAATTATTATCCAAGTTGTCCTATGTCTAAAGCACAAGATTTTGCCCTAACGCAACCATATGTTTTTTATAAAGGTTCCCACGAAGGAGGTATAAAAGGTTGCGAAATTGAAGCTAACAATGAGTTAAAATATACACATATTTCACGCCCAGCGTGTAAGTTAACATTAGTAACAAGACCCTTTTTAACAGTTCCTTATTTGGGAAAAGGTTTAGGAGATTGTGATATGGAATTTCAATTAAAAACAGGTCAATTTGAGTTAAATAAAAAAACTGTTAATAATACTATGGAACAATCTTTCTCAGATTATAAAAATTATCCATTAATTGATTCAATCAAAGAATCTGTTTCAAATAGTGCTTATAGTATTGAAGATGATGCTATGAAAGGTTGGCAACGAGGAGGTATGAGCGCTAGAGAATTTGCTCGCAATCAAGACACTAAGCAATAAGTGTTGCTTATTTGAATTTATTATACTATATTTATATTATAATACATATTACAATATAAATATAGCATAATATTATATAAATATAGCATAATATTATATTATGTTGTCTAATACTATTAGCACTTATTATAGTGACATAAATAATATAAATTACAATAGTTCATTTTTAACTACATATAAATTACATAGTGACGATGATGATAGAAATTTATGCTATCAACTACAACTATTACAAGCACTTAATATTGCTAGTTATGACACTACAATATTGACAACGCATATTGAAAAAATTGGTTATTTTTTACAAAACAATATGGAGTTAGTGGATATTTTAATATTATTACAAGAAAAATATAAAGACACAAACATAGCTTTTATTATTGATAAATATAATAGTAATGCGCTATTTCAGCTTCTTTTTAGTTATGAATATTTTGACATATTTCATAAATGTTTATGCAAATACATAAGTTTTAGAAAGAATGATAGAAAGAATGAAGTTGAAACAGAAACATCCATAAATTATTTTGATGAACTTAAAAATTCAATTTTATTATAATAATTATTTGTCATTATTTATTAAAAACTATAATCACAAATAATCACTCTTTAATATAGCTACTTGAGCACAATTTTTTTATTATTTTTTCTTCATTTTGTTCTTTATTGTTGGCAATTGCCACTAATGCGTGTGTATAATAATTTTGTTTGTTTTCATTATTTTGAAAATCGGGATTTTCTTTTGTCCATTTACTTAGGGCGTAAAATTGCTTTGTTGATACGTTTTTAATAACTCTTTTAATTTTTTCTTTATTTACATCTTTTTCCCAATTATCATCATCTTTTATATATAATGATTCACGTTTTATATCTGTACAATGAATAGGTCGTTGATACAATCCCAATTTATTCATATTTTCTATTATTACATTACTTAATCCATTTACTAAACCATTGTGTTTTGTATAATCCAATTGTTGTAAGCTAACCTCTATTGATTTAATAAAATCACTCATATTTATAGCATCTTTACATTTTTCATTTAAAAAAACTTGAATATTAAATTTTTGATTTGTTGTTGTTATATTATTTCCAACTTTCGGAATTAATTCTTTTATTGTATTTGTCAATTCTTTTATTTGATTTTGTTGCTGTTTTACTACTTCTAATATTAATTCTTTGGATAACATTAATTGATTATTCAAATTTTCGTTATTTTCATGATCCATACATTTTTTTTTATGCCTATATAATCCGGATGGGTATTTATATGATTTATTACAATTTATACACTCATAACTCGTCTGGGGTTTTTTGGGGTTTTTTTGTATCCTGTTTGTATCATTTTCCCTATTTTTATGTTTTAGGGTTGATAAATGCCTGACATAATCTTTTTTATTACACGATATGAAATGACAATTTATACAGGTAAAATTTTGGGGTTTTTGGGGTAAAATTTGTGTATCCATTATATACCATTATAGGATATATTAAAAAACCCCTAAATATTTTTTGTTGTAAATTTATAAAAAACAAAAAATTAAGGTAAGGGTTTTCATCGGCAACAAAAAGGATTTCATCCCTTAATGGTGTAAATGTGTTTTTTTTGAACATTATTTTAAAAATTTTATAAAAGACTATAAATATATAAAATTGGACATTTATAAATGTCCATTTTTCAAAAAAATCCTGGAATTTATTTTCCCGAAATTTACACATTTCAAATGATTTAATAATGCTAATAAAAATATTATATAATATTTTTATTACTGACCATAAGTGTATTCATATGAAAGATTCGAAATATTAACCTTTTTATTACAAATTTTCATATTGAAAAATGAAAATGTGCTATTTTGAAATTATTATTTTGAATTATGAAAAATTTAAAATAATAATTTAGATTATATAATAATATGACTTCAACAAGAAATAAAAATACTCAATTGAATTACAATTTAGAAAAGTTTAACATTGAAAAATTATTCCAGGAGAATTTATATTTACATTCTTCATCGGGAAGACCAATTAGCGAATGTATTCCATCATTAGGTTATATGCCAAGTCATATATCTAGAGAAGCACTATCTACAAATTCTATAGATATTGAATCACAACTAAGAGGTATTGGTTCAACTAATTTAGAAACTCCTTATGAACCTATTATTCCAAGTATCACAAATTTAGAGTTTAAAGATTTCTTTGATAGACAACACACTATTATTATGCCTTATCCTATGGTATATGAACATAATCAGCGTCCTATATTATCATAATTTATATTTAATGTTTATTAATAACTATATAAATATTTGTGTTATAAATACTTGCCTTTACCTTTTTCAAACATCACAAAAGGAGTATATTTTCTTATTTTAATACAAGTAGGGTCTGGTATTCGACCAATAGTGACTACATTATTTGTAGTCACGGCATTATTTATACATTCTTGTGAAAATTTATTTCGAACATTTGATTTTACTATATTGGCAAACTCTTGCCTCTTTAGTGAATTTGATGAATTCATTCTATTATTTTTAACTGATTCGTGTTTTATAGCATTTTGCTTTACAGCTATCTGATCGCAATTTGAAGTAATACAAGTATCAGAAATTTGATATTGGTTAATGAACCCCCTACCGACTATACTATTAGAATCATATGGTTTAATAGATAATAATTTAGGAACATTATTAAGTCCTATTAAACCTTGTATCATCTTTTTTGAAATATTACTACCATTTTTTGTTGGAATAAAAACAGCATTTGTATTTGAGGTAGTCCTCTCTTCCAAACTTCGATATTGTTCAATCGCATTATTCAATGTATCAATAGATGTATCGAATTTTATTTCAATATTATTATTGGGATACTTAAATTTAGGATCTGTTCCCTCGCTATCCGGGTCATGATAAATATAAATACATTCTATATCAGTATAATCACCCGCGCCAACTGTTTGAACCAAATTATTAATAGTTAAACTATAAAAATTTAATAAACTAGTGCTATATTCATAATAATCTAAATAACTGTTGTTTCTTAAGTTAATAAATTCACGTGTTAATAATATATCTAAATTATTAGATAAAAAAAAATAACTATCATAATTAAATCTTAAATCATACCCATTTTCTGAAGTTATAGGTATTTGCCTTGTCAATAACGTTGTTTGATTTACAAGTCTTATTGAACTAGGAACTTTTATTATATTTTTAAATTTAAAATTTATTGACTTGTTTACAAGTACATTACTTAGCGAATACAAGTTATGGGTATTATTTAATGTTGCCAAAGTATTAAAACTATTTGTAAAATAATTATTCGTTAAAGCATTAAAAAACCTAGTAATATTTAAATCAAAAACTTTACCCACCTGTGATTGTATATTATTATTATATAATATATTGTTATATTTTATTGTATTGTTAATATTATGACTAATATTATTACTAGCGCTATAATTTAATGATATATCTAATAAATAATAATTATTTAGACTTGGTATGAGAGATGCGAATTTTGAATTAGTATTTATATTTGTTGTATTTATATTTTTTTTTATTGTAATAGTTAATTTTTGATTACTATTATGAGAAAAATGAACATGATTATATATATGGTGCTGTGTAATTCCTGTTAATTGATTACCTAATCCCAGAAATATAATATTGGAAGCATCTATTAAAGTTCCAGATATATTATTAATGTGTAATTGCTTGTTATATAAATTGCTATTATTATCTAATACTTTTAAATTATTTAGATATATATTTTTTGAGTCAAAAATAATTTTGCTATTGTTTTTACTATTTTGTAACATGCTAATATTGTTAGTTTTAATGAGAAAAGTTTTTATAATAGTATTAGGTAATTCTATATAGGAAAAATCTCTAGGGGTTCTGCGGCGGGTGGTGCGATCAAAGTCATTGTTTATACTAATATCATAATAATTAACATGTTTATAATCCAATGTAAGTTTATTATAAGACCATATATTGCGATATACAGAATAGTTAGTTCTTATAACTAATAAATTCAAACTAGTATCATTACTGGTACTAAAATAACTAGAATTAGAATTATCAATTAATAACTTATTAAAATTAGTATCTTTGAAGTTTATAACACTAGAACTATCTATTGTAGTATTTATAAAAGAAAAATCATTAAAACTATTGGTAATAGTATAACCTATAGTATTATAACATATATCTTGTGATATACCATTTGATAATGAAACTAAATTATTACTTATTTCTCGAAAATATTTGTATAAATATTCTTTTATATTTATTTTATAAATATCTGAATTACTAAAATAATAATTAAAATGATATATATAACGCTTATTAATAGTATTTTTAGAACTATCTATATTATTAGATTTGTTGTTTTCAAAAAATACATTTTTTAAATCATTAAATAAATGATTTAATGAATTATCACTAGGTTGTAAATTTTTCACAAATAATATTTTGCCATTGTTGTTATTAGATGAATCAAATATAAATTTCATATTATTTTTAATATTATTTTTGGTAATTAAGCAAGCATTAGAAGTAGATATATTATCTATTTTTACACATAAAATTATTCTATTTTTATAATTATTGTTAACATTTTGTAAAATATTTAACCAACTAACATCATAATCAATATTATTATCCAAACTAATAATTTTTGTTTTTATATATAAATTAGTTCCAATATTTTTCTCGTTTATATTATTGTTTGCTAAAATAATATAATCACTTCTAGCACTTGAAATATTCATTGTTATTATATATTTATAACTATGAATATTTAAAATTATAACTTATAATAAAAATTACTAATTTTTATAGTAATTTTTATAGTTATAACAATATTTATACTATGACGTCTGTATCATTAGAATACCACTGAGAAGATAAATATTGAGGTTTTGATTTTTCAATATTGCTATTTTCCTTGACTTTAAGACTTGGTCCATTAGTTGTTAATGAATCAATTTCTAAAGTTCCAATAGCATAGTTATAGTATTTTAAGTTGGACAAATTGCCGGAAAATCCTCCGTTATAATTTACATACAAATCATCATAATTTTGTTTAACTATATTAGATAATTTATGACGTTTCATTAAAGTTCCATTTATATATATATCACAAATATTTTGTGCTGTTACTCTAATAATTACACCTACCCATTTTTTAATAGGTATTGCGTCTACGTATATGTCATCGTAATATGCCTTTTTAGTAGTTTCATTATTGTGAAACACATTTAATCTTACTAGCATTCCTAAAATAGGATATTGTTCTATTAAATTATCACTCAAATTTTTCTTTCCCGTATATAAATACACGCCTGGACTATTATTTGGACCTAATAAACCAGAACCTCCTTCACCTACTGAATTGGGACCTGAACCTTTATTAAAAACATGTTTGAAATCAATTGTTTCGTAATAATTTATATTATTAACATATATCCAAAATGAGTATGTAAATTCCACACCCCCATATTGATTTATGCTTCTTAAAATTGGAATTGATGTTTTTTGTGCTGTGCTTTGAGTAATAGTTAATGGTTCTGTAGCATCTTTCATGCCAGATATTAAATATGGTGTTTCTGACGGAGAGATAAATGAATATATCATTTTACTTCCAACATAAAATAATATTGAAAAAATAGTAATTATTCCTAGTAAAAACGTTGTTTTTGCAATCATCGTATTTGAAGATAAAAATTCACCAAAAGTTCCCAATTTTTTTTGCGTTTCGTATGGTATTAATGTCTTAAAATATTTATTTATATTTCCTAATATTCCTTCGTTGGCATTCATATTATATTATTTATATATAAATAATATAAATAATAATAATAATAATAATATAATATAAATAATAATAATAATATAATAAAAATAAAAATAATAATAAAAATAATAATAAAAATAATAATAAAAATAATAATAAAATAATAATAAAATAATAATAAAAATAATATAAAATATTTTATTATATTCAGATTTGAAAACTTCCTTTTTCTGTTTTATATTCCAGGAAACTTACTTTTAAGCTATATTTATTATATAAGCTATTAATCAAAGATGCGTTTATTCCTTCTTTATAAATATTATAGGCTTCTTGTGGATTAATAGAATTACCCATATAACGAATACGAGTTATAAAACCTTCAAATCCTATATTTTGTGTACTAGGAACAGTAGATATAGTTCCTAAATATATATTTTTAAGGATTGTTGGAGAATAAAAAGGTTTATATAATCCGTGCAGAATAAATGAATTTCTTAATTTGCCATCTAAATATACATCCAATGTTCGTGTGTCGACACTTATTGTTAAATTATTCCATTTTTGAACGGGTATATTAGGTATTTTATATCTGGTATATATTGTTTTGTTGTCGCCGTCTGCGGAGGACCCGGGGAAACATTCTATATCTATAAATAAATTATTTTCATATTTGTCTAATGCTATGTTAATATTTTTAGGAAATATTGCTGCTACTCCGGCAGCCGGCACTGTTGGTGTTGTTTTTGGTATTTTACTACTAATACCAGAAAGAGGCACTTGTAACTCAATTACTGTTGGTGAATGGGCATGAGTAGCCATATATAAAATATTTTTCTCGACGCTAATATCTTGCCCCCAATCATCTATGTAAAACCAAACACTCAACATAAAATTAGATGAAGATATTTCTGGAATATCTTTAGCAACTATTACGTTATCACCAGAAGTTGAAACATTTGCTAAACCAGTGGCGATAGCAGCGGTGGGTTCTTTTCCTGCGTCACACATTTTGTCATAAATTATATTTGTTTTGAAAAATATATTGTTGATTCCCCAAAGTAATATAAAAATAAGAATTACTATAATAATTATATTTATACTACTCATTATAAAATATTAATATATAAAAATATTTTATAATGTTTTTAATATTGTATTTTTCTAATTTTTTTAAATGGAATTTTTGTTTTTTGCTAAATTATATAAAAATTGTATAGAATCGGGAGTTTTTATTTTATCAAAGTAAAATACATCTTTAATACTTCCATATATACCATTATGTTCTCCTATAGTTACATTATCTCCAATAAAATATGGTGTAACATTACTTTTTGAACCTACTAGTTTACCATCTATAAAAACATCTATAATATTATTTTCATAATTAATAACAAAATATAACCATTTTTGATGTTTTACATTTGATGTTTCATATATGGTATCCAATTGGTCTGATTTATTACTTATTGTTCTAGATTTTATAATAATTTTTCTAGATTTTCCATTATAATATATAACTGGTTTAAATCCATAATTAAACAATTCTGTGTCTTTTGTGTAAGCAATAGATATATTTGTTGGTTGTGGATTTATATAAATATAAAAACTTAAACTATAAGTATATTTGTATGGAAATGTTTTAGTAACTTTTGAAGGATTAAAATAATTTACTCCTATATTATATAGACCAACCACATCATTTTTAAATAATTTGAAATTATATCCTTCTACATTATTATTAATGTTTTTATATTCATTTCTTACTGTATCTTCGTTTGACCTATTTTCACTAGATATATTACTTGATGGACTTGTATTAAAATATGAAAATAAGGTTGTCATTTTTCTGGCTAATAGATTATTTTCAATAGTAAGATTAGTATCATTATTAGGAGTATTAAACTTTGGAATAGCAATGTTATGAGTAATATTTTTATCTAAATTTTGATATTTTCCTAAAGTTTTCTTTTCATTTAAATAAAAAGGACCTTCTCCTGACAAAACATCATTCTTATTATGTTTTGCTAGATGTGTAAATAACAAAGGCAATGAAATGAGTAATGTTATTAAAATTATTAATACAATAAATAATAAATATATAGAAGAAGGTGTTAATCTTATATCTTCATGTATTTCATCAACTAATATAACTAACAAACAAGGAATAAAGAATATTATATTTTTTAATACACATAATATGTATTTAAAATTAATAGCACCTGTATTAATACAATCATCAGTATTGCTTTGTTGAATTGAAAATACTTTTGCTATTACGGCAAAAATTACAATAATTATTAATATTCCAAATATACTTAAAACAGAATTAAAAACGGAATTATTAGTTTTTTTTAAATTATCCAATATAAAACCAATTATAAATGCTGGAACTAATATTATAAAACACAATAAACCAATATGCTTAAACATGTTAAAAAAATAATAGTCTATTTTTAAACTAGCAGGAACATTATTATCCCTATTTTTATTAATAAAAAATATAATAGTATATATACTAAATGTTAATAACAATAACCAGCAAAGTATGGAATATTGTGTATCTTTAATTTTAAAGAGATTTAATTTATCATTTAAATAAAAAAATAATCCCAGTACTAATAATACTACTGCTACAGTTATATGAAAATAATAATTATTTACTATTTTTTGTAAGAAAACTATTTGTGTTTGTGATGGAGGCATAAATAATATATTACATTATTAGTATATTATTATTATTAGTATATTTATTATAAGTTTTCAAAGGCAGTTTTTTTACCATGACAATCTCGGCATAGTGCTTCTAAATTATCGATATTATTTGAACCTCCATACTCTAATTTTTTAACATGGTCTACTTCAAACCACGCTGGTAATTGTTTATTACAATGTTTACAATGCCAATTTTGGGAAGCAGCTACGTATTTTTTTTTAGTTTCACTAACACTCCTTTTTGTAGATATATTTCCGGAAGATAATATTTTTTGTTGTTGTTTTGATAAATAATTTTGATTATTATTTATTGAAGTTAATAAATTTTGGGATTGTTGACTATGAACAGAATTAGAAAAATTATAATTATTGTTTAATTCGTTTGTTATAGATTTAGACGTTAAATCAATAATAGGAGTTATAAAACTGGCTGTATTTCTATCAATAGGTAAATATTTTATATAACTATTGGCATGAGTTACAAGTTCTTTATAGTTGCCCGGATTTTTCTTTATAAATAAGTAAATACACAAACCTATGAAAGCAAATAGCGCCATTTTGTAATATTTCTCATACTGTTTGAGTTTATTAATTAATTTTCCTTCAAAATAGGTGTTGGCTAATACAAAAACAGTTATTAAAAAAATAATTATTTCTAGTTTCATAGTATTAATATTTAATATATAAATATATTATTAGTAGAACAATAACAATTATTAAGGCACCAAAAATATATTTTTCTTTATTTTTGCGCTCATCGTTTTTTTTAACTTCTTTTAATTTATAGTTTTCATAATAGTTGTTTAAAGCATCATAATATGTTAGTTCAGGCTTACCTAAATAAATATTTATTTTATTGTGTATAAAATGGACCCATTTTGAAAATGATTCTCTTGAATCTAGATATGGTGTTACTGGGTAAGCATCTAAAAACTTACTGAAAACGCCCCCTATATCAGAAATTGGTAAAAACAAAGGCAGATTTGTTATAAAGTCATAATATTTTTTTTTGGTACAATCATTTATATGTTCTGGATATGATAAGGCAATTGTATGTAATACAAACCAATAATGCGGACCCCATATAATAGGATTGAATATATGGTTTGTGTTATGCATATTATAATTTTCTCATATTAAAATTTATAATATTAATTTTAATACGAATTTTATATGAAGTTTCTCATTTTTGTTTTGTTTTGTTTTGTTTTGTTTTGTTTAGTAAATAAATAACTTATATAAAAACATTATTGTTAGTTATAATAACCAATAACCAATAACCAATAATTATGAATATAAAAAAACAACATTTTTGCAATAATTGTGGTAAATTGGGACACTTATTTCATCAATGTAAAGTACCTATTACTAGTATAGGTATTATTCCTATTAGAATTGTAAAAATTTACGATGTTTCTCTAAATAAATATAAAAATTCTGTTGAACTATTAATTATTAAACGTAAAGATACATTATCATTTGTTGATTTTATGCGTGGAAAATATTCTATTGAAGATAAAAATTATATAAAAAATTTATTAAATAATATGACTACTAATGAAAGAAATTATATATTAAACAATGATTTTGATACAATATGGCAATATTTGTGGAATTATAATACAAATAATTCTTATAAAAATGAAGAAAAAACCTCCAAAATTAAATTTACAAATTTAAAACAAGGGTATTCAAATATTTTAGAAAGTTATAATTTAAAATCTATAATTGACTTATGTGATAAAAATTATGATGAACCAGAATGGGGATTCCCAAAAGGGCGACGAAACTATCAAGAAAAAGATATTGTATGCGGACTAAGAGAATTTGAAGAAGAAACAGGTTATGAAAAAAATGATATTATTATTATTAATAATATAGTTCCATATGAAGAAATTTTTAGTGGTTCTAATTATAAATCATATAAGCATAAATATTTTGTCGGTATTATTGTTGATAATAATCAACCAAAAAATGATTATCAAATATATGAAATTACTGAAATAAAATGGATACCTATAGATGATGTTAATAATTATATAAGAGAATATAATTATGAAAAAAAAAAAATAATAACTTATTTAAATAAATTATTAAAAAGTAATAAACTATATATTTAATATATAGCAATGAGCACTATTAGTAGGAATGAATTAAATGATGGAACAATAGTTAGTCTTCCAATATCTTTAAATGAAGACGAAGAAGAAGAAGAAGAAGAAAAAGAAGAAGAAAAAGAAGAAGAAAAAGAAGAAGAAAAAGAAGACGAAGACGAAGACAAAGAAGACGAAGACGAAGACAAAGAAGACGAAGACGATCACAAAGACGAAGACGAAGAAGACGATCACAAAGACGAAGACGAAGAAGAAGACGAAGACGAAGAATCATTTATAAAACCAATAAATATAGACATTAAACAAACTAAAACAAAAAAGAAGAACAATGAAGAATTAGTATCGTTATTTAGAGAAAACATAAATAAATTTGATAATAGCAAATTAGACAAAAATAAACTAGAAATATTAGAAAAAGATTTAAATACTATAACAGATTATAAATATTTTAACAATGCTGTTGAATTATTGAATGCAAAAGAGTTAAATGATTCTTTTAATAGTAACTATAAATATTTATATCCACATTTGGATGATGAATTTTTAAATATTAAAATAGCCAATAAGCAAGAATTTGAAGAAAATAAATTAATAATTAAAATAGAAGATGATTTTGAAAAACAAAGTAATGAAATTTGCAATAAAGATTTTGAATTAGCACCACATCAAAAATTCCTGAAAAATTTCCTTTCAATGTATACTCCATATAATGGGTTATTATTATATCACGGACTAGGAACAGGTAAAACTTGCTCGGCAATTGGTGTTGCTGAAGAAACGAGAAAATATTTAAAATTTATGGGGTATAATGAACGAATAATAATAGTAGCGTCGCCAAATGTTCAAGAAAATTTTTATCTACAATTATTTGATGAACGAAAATTAGAAGAAAAAAACGGACTATGGACCATTAATAATTGTGCTGGTCAAAATATGCTAGATGAAATTAATATGATACAAAAAAACTTATCACGCGATAAAGTAATAAAGATTGTCAAAAATATAATAAATAATTATTATTTATTTGTAGGATATACACAATTTGCTAATTTAATATTAAAGAAATCAAATATTTCGAATCAATCGCTAAGCACGCTTGATTTGAAAAAAAAGCAACTATTAATTAAAAATAAATTACAAAAATTTTTTGGTAATAGGTTAATTATAATTGATGAAATACATAATATACGTCAATCTAAAGATAATAGTAATAAATTAGTATCAAACGAGTTAATAAAATTAGTAAAAAATGTAGATAATTTGAAATTATTGTTTATGTCGGCTACACCTATGTTTAATGATTATAAAGAAATAATTTTTTTGATTAATATATTGAATTTGAACGATAGACGCTCAATAATAGAATTAAAAGATGTGTTTGCTAGTGATGGGAGTTTTATAGTAAATAGTAGTGGCACACAAGTTGGATTAGAACTATTTACAAGAAAAATAAACGGATATATAAGTTATATAAAAGGTGATAATCCATTAAGTTTTCCTTTTAGAATTTTACCAAAAGATTTTGCTAAAAATAACAGTATTTTAAACAAAAAATATCCAGAATTTAAAATAAATGCAAATCCGCTAAAAGAATCGCTAACACTATTTGATATATACGTAAATGATGCCAATATATCACCATACCAAGAATTTGTATATAATATTATTTTAAAAAATAATATATCAAAATTTGACGAAGAAAAACTAAACACTATGGAATCTTTTGGATACACATTATTACAAAAACCATTAGAGTGTTTGAATATTGTATTTCCTAATAGTAAATTAGAAAATTATTTAAATGAGAAAATGATTTATTATAATAATAATATTGTAGAAGTAGTGCGAAATATAAATATTGAAGAAATAAATATGCTTGTTAACATAAAAACTATTGTTGGCAAATCAGCAATTAATAATATTATGACTTATCAAGAATCACAGGCACCTAAATCTAGGTATGATTATAGATTCAAACCAGAATTCTTAAAAACTATAGTCACTAATATGTTTGAATATAATAATATTGGAAAATATAGTTTTAAGATTAAAGCAATTATTGATTCAATACTGGGTTCAAATGGTCCAGTAATAGTATATTCGCAATTTATAGATTCGGGATTAATACCAATAGCGCTTGCCTTAGAAGCAATTGGATTTACACGTTATGGAAATAACAAATCACTGTTTGCTAATTCACCAAGTGAAGAATTAGATATAAATACTTATAAAAAAAAATCGGAACTATTACAATTAGAACAACGTTTTAGAGGTGCTAAATATGTAATTATAAGTGGAAATAGTAATATTTCTCCAGATATTGTAAGTGATTTGAAAGCCTGTACCGATTCTAATAATGTTGATGGTGAAAATGTTAAGGTAATTCTTTTATCGGCAGCCGGAAGTGAAGGATTGGATTTTAAATATATTAGGCAAATACATATATTGGAACCGTGGTATAATATAAATAGAGAAGAACAAATTATCGGACGCGCTGTTAGAACGTGTAGTCATAAAGATTTGCCACTAAAAAAAAGAAATGTCCAAATATTTATGCATGGAACATTATTAACTACTAATAATGAATCCGTTGATTTATTAATTTATAGAAAAGCCGAAGAAAAAGCCAAAACAATAGGAAATATTACAAGGGTCTTAAAAGAACATAGTATAGACTGTTATCTAAATTACGAGCAACAAAAATTTGATGAAACATATTTAAATAAAAAAATATCTATTATTCTCTCTAATTCCAATACAATTGAGTTTGATATTGGAGATAAATCAAACAGTCCATTATGTGATTATATGACTAATTGTGCTTATAAATGTAAGCCATCGTTAGAAGAATATAAAGAAAAATATGGAGAAAATAAAATAGATATGTTTTCTTATGATGAATCATTTTTGAAAACAAATAATGAAGTTATTATTAAACTATTGAGAGATTTATATAAAGAATATTATTTTCGCACTAAAGGAGAGATTATTAACTATATATATGCATTTAAAGAATATCCATTGGCACATATTGATAATGCGTTAGATGAATTAGTTAACAATGAATATATTTTTATTAGTGACAAATATAATACTCAAGGAAAATTAATACATATTGACAATATAGTAAACGATTTAGACGATTTATATATTTTTCAACCAATTAGTTTAAATACAGAATCCACAATTTTTGAAAGATCTAGTGGAATAATAACAAAACCAGACGCTTTAAAATTTGCTGTTCCTGAAGATTTTAATATATTTGACGAAGAAGAAAAAATTATTGATAAAAAAGATGAAACAAAAGAATCCACCACTAAAACTGAAACTGAAACAAAAACATCGAAAACAATAAGTGCCCAAAAAATTGTATTAAGTAAAAATGATTTAGATGATAAATTATCGGAACAAAATATATTATATGTTAAAGCAATTATTGTTGAATTAGAACGCAACTATAATTTTATAATAACAGAATATACACCAACAAAAAGTGAATATTTATTAAAAGACAATAAATATATTTATTATGGTAAAATGATGGACATATTACAAGAGGATAAAGTTATAACTACTAGTGAAATAAATACTTTAACAATAGATATTTTGTTAGATGATTTAGATTTTAATAAAACTGTGTTATTAGTTATTTATTTATTAAATAACGGATATAATGAACTAACCAATTTTGAAAAAGATTTATTAACTTATTATAATGTTAGATTCTTAGAAGCAAATAATGGTAAATTAAAAGCACTATTTATACCAAATAAAAGTGAATTTCGGGAATATACTTTATATATTTTAACGCATACAAATCAAGAGACCTCAAATATAATATTAAATAGTGGACAATCAGAAGATTATAATGATTTTGATAATATTATTGTATCAAAACAAACACCTGCTTTACAAATGTCAGTTCCATTGGGATTTTTATCAAGAAATAAAAAAATAACTAAAGAATTAGTAACAGATTTCAAAGTAAAAACCGGGTCAAATAAAGGGGCGCGATGCGAACAAGCCGGAAAACTTAATAGTGAGAAGATTTTTGTTGCTCTGGGTGTGAAAGATGTAATAATTGAAAAATTGAAAGGGAAAAAAATAGAAAAAGGCGAAAAGTTAAATCAAAAAAATTTCTGCGCAGCACAAGAATTATATTTTAGATTATATGATTTACAAAAGGTAGAAACTAAAAGGTGGTTTTTTAATCTCTCAGAAGCACAAATTAATAATTTATTGTAATAATAAAATATAATAAAATATAATAAAATATAATAAAATATAATAAAATATAATAAAATATAATTTATTTTATTATATAATTGAAATAATTTTAAAGATTAAATTAATAATATATATAATCTAATGTCTAAAATACAAAACAAAAAATCATCAGTTAAAAAAACATCATTAGACAATTCTCATGTTTATATTTCTTCATTGTTAACACAAAAAACAGTATTAAAATATGAGGAAGTCAATTCTGAACTATTTAACATATTAGAAACAAAACTTAAAAAACTCAATGAGGGTAAATGTATTAAAGAAGGATATGTTAAAAATAATAGTATTAAATTATTAACATATTCAAGCGGAGAATTATTTGATAATAAAATATTATTTGAATGTGTATTTGAATGTTTAATAACGAATCCAGTTGAGTCGACATTAATTTATTGTATTGCTAAATCAATAACTAAGGTAGGAGTTCGTGCCGAATTAATTGTAGAAAATGAAGTTAGTCCATATATTATTTTTATAGCGCGCGATCATCATTATAATAATGAGTCTTTTTCACAAATAAAAGAAAATGATATTATGCACGTTCGTATATTAGGGCAGCGCTATGAATTAAATGATAAATTTATTAGTATAATTGCTGAATTAATTAGCATCAATAATTATAGCACATTGAAAAATGAATTAGAAACAAAAGACTTTGAAGAAAATTTAGAAAAAATTGGTGGAAAAAAATTCAAAATTAAAGTATTAAAATCCAAGGCAAAACAAATACAACAACTGTCCGACAAGTAGTTAATATATAAAATTTATTTAAAGATATTTTTCTATTAGTAATAATTACTAATATGGAATTAAATAATAACGAAGGCAACGAAGGCAACGAAGGCAACGAAGGCAACGAAGGCAACGAAGGCAACGAAGGCAACGAAGGCAACGAAGGCAACGAAGGCAACGAAGGCAACGAAGGCAACGAAGGCAACGAAAACAAAAATATAGCCTATAAAAATAATCTTAGTGACTCTAATAATATAGATTCTAACGACTTGATTAAATTGTGTAAAATAATTGATTCTTTAGAAAGCAGTCATCATATAGAAATTGCTAAAATATTAAAAACAAGTAATGTTTATTTAAATGAAAATAGTAATGGAATTTTTGTTAATTTAAATAAAATATCCTCTACAGTTTATAAAGAAATATGTAATTATATTGAGTTTATCAAAAAACAAGAAAATGATATAAATAAAGATGAAAAATTGAAAAGAACTTTACAAACAATTTATTTTAAAGATAATAAAGATATTGCTACTACTAATACTAGTAATTAAAATGCTCTGTTTAAATAAAGAAGAATTATTAAATAATGTAGATTTAAGTGAATTAAAGAAATATATGTTATATAATGTTAAAACAAATAATGAAACTTCAAAAAATTTAACATATATTGAAAGCACTAGCGAAACCACTAACGAAACCACGACTGAAAGCAAAATTTCAAATAAGTTCAACAATAATAGAAAACAAAGCATACTAGTTAATTTGGGTGTTCCAAGAAGTTATGTTCAAATAAATTATACAAAAAAATTAAGTAAATATAATGAACCATTTAAAATAAATAATCATAAAAATTTTGCGGATAAATTATTTTGGGTATTTTATAAAATAATTAACAATTTAAACGATGTTGATTTAGAACATATTAATTCATTTAAAGTAATGAAAGAGTTTAAAATAAATAGTGTAGAAAAATTACAAAATCAAAAAAATATTTTAAAAAATTTTAAAATTCAAAAAGGATTGGTTGAAGATGATCTTACAAACAATGAAAAAATAAATTTTAAAACTTTTCATGCCTTATGTGTTTTGTATTTGGTAAATGTAATTGTGGTTCGTGATAATAACACATATTGTGTATTGTGCACAAATAATGATGAGAAAGTTATTAATCTACAAAATTATAAATTGCTAAAAATATCTAACGTAAAAATGAGTCCAGGATTTAATAATTTTGATATTGAATTAGTTAATAATATAACAGAAGAAGAACTACAAAAAATATTAAACTCTTATTATGTTATTGAAAATATGGATAAACCACTCAAAGCATTTAGTAATTATAAATTAGATGATTTAGTTAATATAGCCGAAAAGTTAAGCATTAATATATATGATGAACATACAAAGAAAAAGAAAAAGCAAGAATTATATGAAAATATAATACAAAAATTAATTTGATTTAATTAAGACATATGTCGTTTTTTTAATCAAATTATTTTAAACAAAATTGATATTTATTAATTATTACAATGTAATAAATAATAAATAATAAATAATAATATATATTAATTATGAGTAAAAGTGATTTAACTAAAGAAATAAGCAAAGATTCTCAAAAAGAAGAATTAAGCAATAAATTTTTAAAGTACATAGAAACATATTTGACAACTTTTACACGATTTTCCGCAAATGTATATCCTGAATTTGAGATTCGTTTTGGAACAAAAAAAATAAAAAATATTAATAAAGTAGATTTTTATAATGTTATAAAGAGTTTGCTAAATTATGATTTTAAATTAGTAAATGAAAATTATCATCTGAAAATTATGAATGCTAGTAATTTATCTAATATTAGAACACAAATAGATGGTATGCCAAATATTCAAAGTTATTGTAAATTAGATAATTTATCTGGAATCTTAGATGAAAATAATATTAAATTTGTAGAAAAAGAATACTTTAAAACTAGTGACGCACAATTGTTTCCATTAGATTTTGATGATTATAACTTTCGCGTATGCTATCAAACAGAGCAAAATTATTCTAGAAATCATAGTTCGGTTGAAGAACTACATGGTAAATGGAATTCATTAAAAAAAATATTTAGATATATTAAGCGCTACGAATACAGGCATCCCGATTTGCCCTTTTTGGTTCATTGTAGTATTGTTAAAACTTCAAAATCATATAATGGCAGATTTATTGAGCAATTTAATATTAAAGATTCAGAGGTCTTTACTTCATTGGAAAATTTTGAAATAGAAATAGAGTTTAATAACGAGGTTATTATTGCCAACAAATCATTTTCTAGTTCGGAATTTTTATATACTAATTTGCGCAAAGTTATTAAATATATTTTAATAGGATTACAAGAAACAAATTATCCCATAACGCTAAATGAGATGGAGTTTGCTATGCAACAATATTTAAAATTGGCAAAAGGACCAGATTATACAAACATGATGAAACAAAGCGTCAAAGATTTTATTGGTCCATCATCTTCAACATTACAAATGGTAAATATTTTACCAGAAACCGAAATAAATGATACAAATAATTCTATTCCAAATATTAGAAAAAATTATACGGTAACAGATAAAGCAGATGGTACTAGAAAATTATTATATATATCACCACAAGGAAAATTATACTTTATTCCTATGACCATGAATATACAATTTACAGGATGTTATATTGAGAAAAAAGAATTATTTAATACTATTATAGACGGCGAACATATATTACATGATAAGAAAGGCGAATATATAAATGTATTTGCTTGTTTTGATATATATTATTTTAATGGACAAAATGTAACAGGTTTGCCATTTATTAAATTAATTATTGAAGAAGAAAAAGGAAAAGAAAAAGAAGAAGAAAAAGGAAAAGAAAAAGAAGAAGAAAAAGGAAAAGAAAAAGAAGAAGAAAAAGGAAAAGAAAAAGAGGATAAAATAGGAAAAAGCAAAAAAGAAGAAAAAGTAAAAGAAGAAGAAGAAGAAAAAGAGGATAAAATAGGAAAAAGCAAAAAAGAAGAAAATTTCAATTATCGTCTTATAATCTTAAATAGCGTAATAAAAACTATGGAGTTAAAATCGATTACAAATAGTAAAGAAATGCACATTAAATTTAATGTGAAAAAATTTTATGGCGCTCATATATTCAATGGATGTGCGAGAATTTTAAATAATATTAAAGAGGGTCTATATGAATACAATACAGATGGATTAATTTTTACACCAGCAAACACGGGTATATGTAGTTTAAAAACAGGAGTTGCGGCTCCAAACTATAAAATTACATGGAATGAATCATTCAAATGGAAACCTCCGGAATATAATACTATTGATTTCTTAATCAAATTCAAAAAGAACGAGTTAGGTGGAAATTATATGGGGACTTTAAATAATGAAGGCGAAGATTTAACTTCATATAATCAAGTCAAAAGTTATTATACTTTAATATTAAATGTAGGATTTGACGAAAAAAAACACGGTTATATTAATCCATACAATGACATTATTAATAATAATATTAAGCGTGATACTAAAGAATCTTATACTAATAGTTATAAACCTTGTCGTTTTTATCCAACAAATCCAAACGATGTCAATGCTGGATTATGTAATATAATGGGCAAATTAGATGAATCAAATAATCTCAAAATCTATACATTGGAAGGTGAGGAAATAGAAGATAATATTATTGTAGAATTTGCCTATAATAGCAGTAATCCGGAATTTTGGAGATGGGAACCGTTGCGTATTCGTTATGATAAAACATCAGAATTACGTTCGGGTGTTAAAAATTTCGGTAATGCTTATCACGTTGCTAACTCCAATTGGCAATCTATTCATAATCCAATAAGTGAATCAATATTAATGACGGGAAACGGAGTTACAGTAAATAATGATGATGATGTATATTATAATAAGATTTCTAAAACATCAGAAACACAAGCATTGCGTGATTTTCATAATTTATATGTTAAAAGTATGTTGATAAATAAAGTGTCCAAATCGGGATATTCATTAATAGATTACGCGGTTGGTAAAGGAGGTGATTTACCCAAATGGGTTTCGGCAAATCTAAATTTTGTATTGGGTTTGGATTTAAGTAAAGATAATATTGAAAATAGATTAGATGGTGTATGTGCTCGATATTTAAATTATGCTCAACGTTATACGGTAATTCCTAAAGCATTGTTCTTACATGGCAATACTAGTAATAATATTAAGGATGGTTCGGCATTATATGATGACAAATCCAGACAAATTATTAAAGCACTTTTCGGCGAAGGTACTAAAAACGAAGTGTTATTGGGCAAAGGTGTTTATAATAATTATGGGGTTGTAAAAAATGGATTTAATATTAGTTCTATTCAATTTGCGATACATTATATGTTTGAAAGCGAAACTGTGCTAAACGAGTTTATTAAAAATATAAAAGAATGCACTTCATTAGAGGGTTATTTTATTGGAACGTGTTATGATGGAACCAAAATATTTAATATGTTAAATTCTTTAAATATTGATGAATCAATTAGTCTATTTAAAAATGAGAAAAAAATATGGGAATTAACGAAAAAATACGATACCAAAGAATTTAATGACGATGAGTCTTGTTTAGGATACGCAATTAATGTTTATCAGGAAACAATTAATAAAACTTTTAAAGAATATTTAGTAAATTTTAAATACTTAACAAGAATTATGGAAAATAATGGATTTGTTTTATTAAATGAAACCGAATATAAACAATTGAATTTACCAGGTTCAATTGGTAATTTTGAGCAATTATACAATTTTATGAATATTGAATTAAAAAGTAACAATTATTTATTAAAAAAATTAGGAAATTCCGCACAATTAAGTAGTGAGGAAAAGCAAATATCATTCTTAAACAATTATTTTGTATTTAAAAAGATTAGAAATGTTGAATATGATTCAGAAGAATTAGTATCTAAAAAGCAAGAATTGAAAGAAAAAGAATTACAAGATGAAATTATGGGTGATTTTAAAAAATTAGATGAAGAATTTGAACTTAAGGAAAAAGAAAAGTTAGATGAAAAATCTAAAATATTGGCTTCCAAATATTTGAAAGAAACACAAGACTTGGAGAAGCAATTAGAAGATGAAATAGAGGTGCAATTTGATAAAACTAAATCAACTGTTAATTTGAAATTAACCATAGATGAAAAGATTAAACTTGCTGAAGAAAAAAAGAAAGCAAAAGAAGAGGAAAAATTAAAAACAGTACAAGAAAAGAAGGCGGCAAAAGAAGCTGAGAAATCTTTAAAAGCAGAAACTAAGAAATCTCTAAAAACACAAACTAAGAAATCTCAAAAAATATAAAGTAATTTAAATATAGGAAAAAACATTTACACGTATTTTAAATACATTTATATATTTGTAAATAAATATATAAATGTATTTTTCTATACTTAGTTAATAAAGTAACTATAAAAAATTATATGACCTATATTAATTTGCCAAACTTAAATAATTTAAATTTAGATTTTAATATTATATATAAAAATAATAAGTCACAAGCCAATATAGTATCAGATGCTAATGATATAATAATATGTTATTCATTATATAATTATTTACATATGTTAAAGCAAACTATTGATGAATATTATGAATATTGGGATATTATAAAAAAAATTACAAACCCATATGAATATATACATACTATTGTTCCCAACCATAAATATTCTTTATGTAAGCATAAACCATTATCGCGTTCTTTTTTTAAAATGGTAGAAATAATAGATACTTTTAGTTTTTTAAATGAATCATATAATATACAATCGTTTCATTTGGCCGAAGGTCCTGGTGGATTTATAGAAGCTTTTAATTATAAAAGAAATAATAAGCAAGATTTTTATTATGGTATGACATTAATTAGTGACAATATTAATATTCCTTCGTGGAAAAAAGCAACACAATTATTAAGTAATAACAAAAATATTAAAATAGAATATGGGGCATCAAAAAATGGAGATTTATTTTTAAAAGAAAACCTAATTTATTGTTATAAAAAATATTTTAGAGCAATGGATTATATTACTGCGGATGGAGGATTTGATTTTTCGCACGATTTTAATAACCAAGAAGAGATTTCATTTAAATTAATATTATCACAGATTTTTTTTGCGCTAATAATGCAAAAACAAGGGGGCAATTTTATATTAAAAATATTTGATGTATTTAAAATTAAAACAATAGAAGTTATATATTTGTTGTGTAATCTATATGAAAATGTCTTTATATTTAAACCAAATACTAGTCGATGTGCTAATTCTGAGAAATATATAATTTGTAGAAATTTTAAAAATAATAATAAAAAAATTATTACCAATATTATAGATAATTTTGATTTATTAATAAATAAAGTTGAAACTATTTATAGTTTATTTAATATTCAACTTAATCAATTATTTATTACAAAGTTACAAGAAATTAATTCAATATATGGACAACAACAATTAGAAAATATTAAAAATACTATTAATTTAATAAGAGAATTCAAAATTTTAAATATTCAACATAATTTATTAAATAATAATTATAATTCGTTTTTTAAATATTTAACTGTTTTTAACAAAAATATTCAATATAATACTAGTAATGATTCTAATACTAATGATTCTAATACAAATGATTCTAATACAAATGATTCTAATACTAATGATTCTAATACAAATGATTCTAATACTAATGATTCTAATACAAATGATTCTAATACTAATGATTCTAATACAAATAATTCTAATAGTACTAATGTTAATAGTAATCTAGAAATTTTTGATGAAGACTATTGTATATTGGAAACCAATAATATTAAAAATACTAGTACTAATGAAGAAATAGACTTGTCATCAACTAATATATCTACAAATATTAATAGTTCTAATGAAACTGTTATCAAATATTTTAATAAATTGAATGTATTAGTAAATATTAATATACAAAAATCAATAAATTGGTGTAAGAAACATCAATTTATTATAAATAAGGAATTTATTTCAAAATATTAATTCGTTTTCTGCGCATTTTTGAATTATTAGTATCACATCCTACACATAATGCTGTGTTTTTTTTATCATATAGCGTATTAAGATACGTTTTTTTACAATGAACACTATCATCGCAAGCATACTTTAAACTATGAATTCGCGCACTGGAAGAAACAGGTCCTTGGCATTGAAATTTTTTATTTGATGGGTTAAAAGTGCGACATACTGTTTCTCCATTACATTGTGTTGTTAGAGTTCCGTTTATAAAAGTATCCGATTCGCTGGTCGTTAGAGGTAAATTTTGATTAAATGTTTTGTTCTTATTGTATAAATATTCTCTATGTGATGAAGCATAATTATTTGATAAATTTGTAGTGGCAGTTTTAATTACTAAAGCACTTGGATTAAATGAAGTACATATTGTTTTATTTGATGAAGAATCATAGAATTTGTCACTAGTTAGAGTGTCACAATCGGGATATTTATCTAAATAAGTATATATACTCAAATTACAATTTACACCGTTAGAGTTTGGACTATTATTGTTGGTAACAATAGTGCTGCCTGGTTTATCTAAAGTTCCTATTAAAGATAAACTACTAAATGCTGTGCTAGTGTTTGTGTTTATATTTACATACTGTTTTCTATAATGCCTTATGGGATTAGCCTTAAATTTATATTTTTTGATACTACAATCTTGGGACCATGGAATATATGTATTACTAGTAGTAGCTTCTTCATTCATTATAATTTTAGGGATAATCGTAACATTATTATTTACCAATCCTTTTGAAACAATATTTGGAGTTATTTGATTAAAATAAAGTCTCATAGTACTATATACATATATATATATATTAAAATATGAATTAAAAATGAAATAAAAATGAATTAAAATATGAAATAAAAATGAATTAAAATATGAAATAAAAATGAAATAAAAATGGGATAGTATTATTTTAATTATTATTATATATTAGATTATGTCAAATAAAAATTATAATTTTTTAAGTAAATTATTTCATAAGTTAACATTACAAAAATTTATACTGGTTGTATTATTTATAACATTAATAATATTTTTTGTAAATATTAATTCGTTATTTAAAATTACCGAAGGCAATACCTCTTGTAAATTTAGTAATCAAAAACAAATGGAAGCAAATATAGACGCAAAAGCAAAAAAATATAAAAAAGACATTCCAAACTTAGATAATTCTAAATCAATCATGAGTAATATAAGTGACCTAAAATCTAATGTCAAAAGATAAAAATATAAAATAATATAATTATTATCTAAAATTATTATATTATATTATTCTAATTATTAAACTATGGGTGATTCGCAAAAATGTGTAGTTGATGAACTTTTCGGGTTTCAACATCCATATAGTTTTTGTATAAAACCATCCGACAAAATGGTAGAGACGAGTAAATTCAATAAAGGCGGATGGTCAATGGACAATACTGCGCGAGTATTTGGCGGTATGTTTAATTATATTGATTATTTAGTATCAGATCCTAATATCGGAACATCAGAAGAATGCTTATATAAAGGAGTAGGTGTAATAGGTAATAAATATGTTTTAAAAACTAATATAGAATGCACTCCTGTAGATAGTTTGGGAAATATTATAGCAGTTCCTGGAGAAACTCCTTATTTACATAAATATATTAATAATATAACTGACGGGTCAAGTTTTTTAACTGGAGGACAAAGCAATGCTGATCTTACTGGTGTAATACCGTCGGCATTTTATAGTGCTACAAAAATAGGTTATAATATTACAGACCTAGTTACGTCTTTTACTGGAAAAGTAAAACCTTATTGTATGAAAGCAAGTGTTAAATGCCATTTAATTGACTATAGCGGTGAAGGAGTTCGAGGTCCTAGAAATTACAGTGGAAATAGTCCCGAAGTATATTTAGGTATTAATGACCTAAGAAGATTAAAACCAGATAATTTTAGTAATGGAGCAATAACAATTCCAACAACAATAAGCGGTGAGAAGGTCGATAGTTTTGATAATATATATCCTACTATTAATGATGTAATAATAAACCAAAATATTGATAAAGTACAGAATGTTTCTGATTTTGATAAAATATTAAATTCTGTAAATATAGATAAGGCGCTAGACTCTATAAACTTTGAAGACGAATTATTAGTTAAACTGTATTATGTAGGGTTTTCAATATTTCTAATTTTAATAATATTAAAATTAGTACTTAAAAGAAAGTAATAGATATTTTTAAAAGAAAGTAATAGTGATTTTTTAAAAGAAAAAAATTGATTAGTTAAACACTTAAACACTTAAACACTTAAACACTTAAACACTTAAACAGATGAGCCAATTATATACGCAATTGCCAATTACTAATAAAGGAACCGGTGCCGGTGGTGCAAATACAAATTATTATGGAAAAAAATTTGAAGAGAAAACTAATAATGAGCAAAGATTATTAGAAGCCGGCTACATAAAAACCTGTATTACATATAAACCAAAAAAAACATATGATTATGTTTTAATAAAAACATTTGAAACTAAAACAATCGTGTTTGTATTACAAAATGGATTAAAAATGTATATGAAAAACAAATATAATATTGATTTATTTAGATGCCCTGATGAAGCCTATATTATTGAATATAATAACGGTAGAAAAGTAATAAAAATATTAGAAAAAAAAGAGCAACATAAAGAGGGTTCAGTAGAAACTAAATTATGGTCAGGACCTTCGCTTAAAAGAGAATATGAATTAGTTTTGGGTTCCGAGTTTAGTGTATTTTATGGATTTTGTGTTAGTGAGTTTTTGAAAAATAAACTTGTTTCTAATAATAAAAAATATACAACATTAAACGCAATATTTAATGAAAACAATATTGTGGTTTTATTTGGAGATGATGAGAACTATTTTGAAACATTTGATGCTTGGTTAAATAATATGTAGTTTTGCTTTATTCTAATAATTCTTTATAATAACTTCTTTTGCCTTGGCCTCTGGGTTTTTAGAATTAATTGACCTTTTACATAATATTGCTAATAGGCTATATTTTTTATTACAAAAGTTTTCGCGCACTAAACTCACATCAGCATTACTTAACATCATTTTTTTATTATTTTCAGTTAAACTATGTATTAATTTAAATAATTTATTATGATTTTCTATGTTAAATCCGTTTTCAGTATATCCAACAAATGATGTGGTTGTTTCTGGAGCATATGGAGGGTCAAGATATACAAAATCATTAGGTTCTACACGAGTTAGTGATGTAGTAAAATCACAACATTCAAAAACCACATTTTGTATTAAATCAACTATTTCTTCTAAATGTGCTTTGTTTATAATTTCTGGATTTTTATAGTGTCCGTATGGAACATTAAATCCATTTGGACCAACACGAAATATACCTCTGAAACAAGTCTTATTTAAAAATATAAACATAGCAGAACCCAAAATACTTTTTTTTTCACTTACGCATAATTTGTTATATTCACTTCGTATCCAATAATAATAATTTTCTTTTGCGATTTTAGCGTCTGTTATATTTGTGGGTGCTCTATTTATTGCTCCATTTCCACAATCGTTAAAATCTGTAATAATAGTTTGTAGCATGTCATATAATTCATTATGATGTGATTGAATGTTTTTATAGACATAAATTAATGGTTCATTTAAATCATACGCATATAATGCGCCGTGTATTTTTATAATACCACTTTTTACATAAGATAATAAAGTTAATAAAACACTACCTCCTCCTAAAAATATTTCACGATAATTATTTATTTCAACTGGAAAATCAGGAATAAGTTTATCTATTATTTGGGTTTTTCCACCAACCCATTTTAAAATTGGTTTACTAACATGTATTTTTTTAGTTGGACTAGTTTTAACAAGTGTATTAGTATAAACTAATTCAACTAATTCAACTAATTCAACCAAGTTTTCTTTAGCAATATTTTCGCTCATTTCTTTTATATTATGAGTATGTGATGTAATGTGTGATTTTTGGTTAAACTCTTTTCCGCACTTTTCGCAAGTATATTTAGTCATTTTTAGTTATACCATAATATAGTATTTTAAATCAATTTTTTAATATAACCCAAAAAAAATATAATATTTTTTTATTAAAATGACAAAATATAAAAAATTAGTTAAAAAAAGAAGTTTGCGTTATAAAAATTGTAAGACACACAGACGCAAGGGTCGTAAAGCAGGCGCTGTTGGCACCTGGCGCCGGAGAATAGGCAATTTGCTCGAGACAAGGAGGGTTAGTTCATTTTTAGATAGCGTGGGCGTTTCTTTGGCAAGAAGAACTAGAAGACGCACAGAACCACCCACAATAACTAGGCATAATTTATCTACTCATGTTGACGATTTGCGCACTTTATATGGCACTTGGCGCAATGACGATGCGCTTAATACCGCCATCCGCTTGGGTGAGAGGGCGTGCTCAATACTAGATGATGAAATCCGTCACGAGCGCGTATTGGCGGAGGTTGACCTGAAAGAAGTACAAACACGGGGCAGCGTCTCATTGAATGAACCAGAAATAAGCTCACACACAGCGATGTGGATTTACCTCATAAGAAAGTATATACTATTGATTAAAAGACTCGAAACTATAGCACACTCGATATGCTTATACATAAGGTCGGCCAATAAAGATGAAAGCCTTGAAAAACATTTTATAGTCGATATACAGGAATACAAAACTCTAGTAACAAGAATAAAAGATATAGAACAACAAATTGAAGAAATACTAGACCAAATTGATGAAGATATACGCCCAGTTCTATCATATAATGAAGCGATTAAACAGTTATATGGAAATAATTATGATAAGGATTATGATGATAAGGATAATGATGATAAGGATGATGATGATAAGGATGATGATGATTAATAATAAAGGGCAATGGTGCTGGTACTGCGAATACAACTTATTATGGGAAAAGTTTAAAGAAAAAATTTATAATCAACAAAGATTATTAACAATTGATATACACATAAAATAGGTATTTTGAAAATAATTTTTATACATCATTTAAATAGTTATGGACCAAATTAGCGCTATTTGTATTTGTAATTTCTCCAGCCAATACGCTATCTTCATATAATTTACGCAATACATCATTTGGTGCCTGCGAACCTAACTTTATTAAATTTTTCTCTCGTAAAAAATTTTTGACATCTTGAATGGGTAATTGTTTTAGTTGTGAAACTTCTTGTTTTATTTTTTTTTGGGTATCCCTATTTTTTATAAGTAAGCCAATATGTTTAGCATCTTGCTTTTTCCCTAATTTATACTTAAATGTTCTAGTAATTCTACGCAATTTTGGAATATAACTATCCTCTTTTGTAGTTTTTTTTATGTTGTCTTTTGTATCTTCTTTTGTATCTTCTTTTATGTTGTCTTTTGTATCTTCTTTTGTATCTTCTTTTGTATCTTCTTTTGTATCTTCTTTTGTTTCCACTGTTATCTTCTCTTGTGGTATAACTTCCATAGGTAAAATTTTTTCACTTACAACTTTTTCTTTAGCGGGAGAATAATTATTGCTATAATCATATGAAGCAGTTAATACTTCATTATTTATTTCATTATTTAATCTGTTAAATGGTTTATTAGTTGAGAGATTGTTGGTATTTGTTATTTCTTGTGATGTTTCTTCGAAAATTTGTAATTCAATATTTGGTTTATTAGTTTCTGTAGGTGTACTATTATTTGTTTGATACTTATTATGAAATATTGAATGATCGTAATATGTATTATTTTCCAAAGCTAGTTGTAGTCTTTTTCCGGTATGTGTGTTGTGTATATTATGCTTTTGAGTTTTATTTAAATCTCTAAATGTAGGTTTTGAACCATTTTTTAAACAACCATAATTAGGTTCTCTATTTGAATTATATATTAAACTGTCTTTAGGAATTTCAATATTTATATCTGTATTTGCTAACTTCAATGTTTTCTTTTTATTTTTATCTTTATTTTTTTTTGATAAATCATGTAAGAAAGTGAGAGATTTATTAAATTCTCGCTCAAAATCATTATTTTCAAAATCTTTTGATTCAAATAAATTAGAGGTTGGCATAGCGCGTGTTTCATGTTTTGTTTTTTCATCATTTATAACTTCTGTTTCTTTGTTTTTTTGATAATCTTTTACTTTTTTTAATAATTCTTTTTTTAATTTATTAGATTTTAATGATTGGGTTTTATCTTGAATTGGTTTACTTTTCTTTTCTTTTTTCTGCTTTAAACTTTTTTTTCCACCATTAAATATAAATAGGTGTGGGTTTATTTCTAATATTTTATGTGTTGACATATTATTTGTAATTATTTATATTTAAAATATAAATAATTAACCTATTTTAGTATTTTAGTATTTTAATATTTTAGTATTTTAGTATTTTAGTATTTTAGTATTTTAATTAAAATAAATTTTTGTTAAAATTGATTTATAAAATATTAAAGTTTTGTAGTTAATATAAAAATATGACTTCTGAAATTAATAATAAAGAAATTCCAGATTCAGAAATTCCATGGATTCTTATTGAATCATATTTTAAACATAAGCACCTTAAACAATTGGTTAAGCATCAACTAGAATCGTATAATTATTTTGTAAATAATCAAATACAACAAACAATAGAAATGTTTAATCCATTACTTATTGCGTCTGAGCACGATTTTATTAAAGAATTAAATTTATATAGATTGGAAATAGAAATTATATTTGAGAACTTTTCAATATATCGCCCACAAATTTATGAAAATAATGGTTCAACAAAAATTATGTTTCCACAAGAGGCCCGTTTGCGGAATTTTTCATATTCATCAGCAATGACGATTGATTTAAATATTAAATATATTGTACGTAATGGTGAAAATTATAAAAATGTCCTAAATTATCAAAAAAAGATTAAAAACGTCCATATTGGAAAACTTCCGATTATGTTGAGATCGGATCTTTGTGTATTAAATCAATATAAACATTTAAATCATAATGAAACAGGCGAATGCTATATGGATCCAGGTGGATATTTTATTATTAATGGTTCCGAAAAAACTTGTATTAGTCAAGAGCGCGCAGCCGAAAATCAAATTTATTGTTATAATATTGAAAAAAATAACAATAAATGGTCTTGGAAAGCAGAAATGAAATGTATTCCAGATTGGAAATGTATTTCTCCTAAGCAAATCAATATTTTAGTCGCTTCTAGAAATAACGGTTATGGCAATGCTCTTTATTTACAAATTCCCCGTGTTAAAATACCAATCCCTTTATTTATTGTGTTTAGGGCATTTAATATTATTAGTGATAAAGAAATTTGTGAATTGATTATGCTGGATATTACTAAAGAAAATATGAAAAAAATGCTAATTTCATTAAAAGCGTCAATTATTGAGGCTAATAAAGTTGTAACACAAGAAGCAGCCATTAAATATATTGTTGCTAATGTCATCTATACCCCAATGAATATGGATAAAGAAACAGGTTCAAAAAAAAAACACGATTTTGCTATTGAAGTATTAAGTAATGATATTTTCCCACATTGTAAAACAGAAAAACAGAAAATTTATATGCTCGGTTATATGACAAACATTTTACTTCAAACTTCATTTGGTTGGTTATTAGAAAGCGACAGGGACTCATATGTTAATAAACGCGTAGATTTAACGGGACCATTATTAAATAACTTGTTGCGTAATTATTTTAATAAACTTGTTAAGGATATGAAAAAACAAATTATTCGTGAAATTAATACAGGTTCTTGGAAATCTAATGATGATTATGAAAATATAATTACAAAAACAAATATTTATAAAATTATTAAATCAACAACTATTGAGCAAGGCATTAAACGAGCATTGGCAACAGGTGATTTCGGTATTAAGCAAATCAATAGTAATAAAGTAGGAGTTGCACAAGTATTAAATCGATTGACATATTTATCAAGTTTAAGTCATTTAAGACGCGTAAATACACCAATTGACAAGAGCGGAAAATTAGTTCCGCCACGCAGATTACATAACTCTACTTGGGGATTCTTATGTCCTGCAGAAACACCAGAAGGACAGTCTATTGGTATTGTAAAGAACTTGGCATATTTAGCCCATGTAACTATTAACTCTAATAGTTCTGGACTTTATGACTATATTTTGCCAATTATTGACAATATTGATACTTATAGCGGTTCATATAAAGATTTAGACGATTACGTAAAAGTATTTATTAATGGTTCGTGGGTAGGCATAACAAACGACCCTGATAAAATTTACAAGTGTTTAAAAGATAAAAAATATAAGGGCATCATAAATATTTATACTTCTATTATATTTAATAGCAAATTAAAAGAAATTAGAGTTTGTAATGATGCCGGACGCATTACACGTCCTTTATTAAAAGTTAAAAATAATAAAATTATGTATAATGCTAGTATTGTTGAAAAAGTTAGAACTGGAGAATTAAACTGGGATGATTTAGTAATTGCTATTAAGTTAGAGGATTCTATTATTGAATACGTTGATTCATACGAACAAAACAGCGCACTAATTGCTATGAAAACAAACATGTTAAATAATTCTAACACCAATAATATTTATCATTATAGTCATTGTGAAATTCATCCCAGTACAATTTTTGGAATTTTAGCATCATGTATTCCTTTTCCGGATTCTAATCAATCGCCCCGTAATACATACCAATCGGCAATGGGTAAGCAAGCAATTGGAATGTATGTAACTAATTATGATAATCGAATGGATAAAACGGCATACGTATTAACATATCCTATGCGTCCATTAGTAGAAACACGAATTATGAATATTATTAAACTAAACAATATTCCATCCGGACAACAAGTAATTGTAGCAATTGCCAGTCATACTGGTTATAATCAAGAAGACTCGCTATTATTTAATAAAGGAGCAATTGATCGCGGACTATTTTTGGCAACAATTTATCATACAGAAAAAGATGAAGATAAGAAACTTTTTGGAACTGAAGAAATGAGGTGTAAGCCAGATAAAACAAAAACTAAAAATATTAAGTTTGCAAACTATGATAAATTAAATAATCAAGGTATTGTTCCTGAAAATACTTTAATAGAAGATAGAGATATTATTATTGGAAAAGTTATTCCAATTAAAGAAAATAAAAATGATTTTACAAAAACAGTAAAATATAGCGACGGTTCAATTTCATATAGAACACACGAAGAAAGTTATGTAGATAAAAATTATCTAGAATCAAATGGCGACGGATATAATTTTTGTAAAGTTCGTATTCGTAATTTTCGAAAACCAGTAATTGGTGATAAATTTTCCAGCAGGCACGGACAAAAAGGGACAATTGGTAATATTATTCCAGAAGAAGATATGCCATTTACGGCAAACGGATTAAAACCCGATATTATTATTAATCCACACGCTATTCCAAGTAGAATGACTATTGCGCAATTAAAAGAGACACTATTGGGCAAAGTTTTACTTGAATTGGGATTATTTGGAGACGGAACAAGTTTTGGTGATTTTGAAATATCTACTATTATTGATAAATTAAATGAGTTGGGTTATGAATCCAAAGGAAATGAGTTAATGTATAACGCTTTAACGGGCGAACAATTGACTATGAACATATTTATTGGTCCTGCGTTTTATCAACGCCTTAAACATATGGTAAATGATAAACAACATAGTAGATCAATCGGACCAATGGTAAATTTAACAAGGCAACCTGCCGAGGGCAGATCGCGCGATGGTGGATTACGTTTTGGTGAAATGGAAAGAGACTGTATGATTTCACATGGAGCATCGCGATTTACTAAAGGTAGAATATATGATGCTTCTGATGCGTTTAGTGTATTTGTATGTAATAAATGTGGAATGATTGCGTCGTTTAACAATAAAGAACATATTCATTATTGTAATACATGTAGCAATAGAAATGACTTTAAATATGTTGAATTGCCTTATGCTTGTAAACTTATGTTCCAAGAGTTAATCACAATGAATGTTGCACCACGGATCATGTGTGAATAAATTGTTCAATAATTACAAATTACAATACTAATTACAATACTAATTACAATACTAATTACAATACTAAACTATAACAAATTTTTTTTAGATTATTTAAGAAGATTTATTTATATTTTTATTTATATTTTTATTTATATTTTTATTTATATTTTTATTTATATTTTTATTTATATTTTTATTTAAAATAAATAATTATAATATATTATGTCTTCTTTCGATCAAACCAAATTGGGAGGAAATCACAAAGGAAAGCAACCTATGTTACATGGTCATATAGAAGGAGGTAATGACAGAGCACTAAGTCGCAGACAGTTATCGCGAGCTTTTGGAAATATGATTAATAATGGTTTAGGAACATCACCATTGCTTTATCCTAAAAATATTTTAGGACCTTTTAGAACTGCTATTAATGGTGGTGATGTTGTTACTAATACTATAGAACCTACCGATATAAAATATGGAAGACTTCCCAATCAAGTTGGCGGTAATAATTTATCACGACTACAAGTTGGCGGAGATGGAATTTCCGGTCAAAATGGAAATGCGATGTATTCTGGGAATCCCAAATATGTATATGATGGGTCCGACTACATTAGATTTAAAAAACTACAAGCTATAAATAAGACTTATAATGATAGCAGTTATGGAGGAGCAGGAAATTCACAATCCCAACATGCTATTAGTAGAGTTAGAAAATAGCCTTTTTCTAATTTTTATTAGTTTCTTATATTATAAAAAATTTCAAATATTTATAATATTATATTTATATTATAAATATGGAAGAGTCTCCCAATTTAGAAGTAGTTAATACAGAAAGCAAAGTGACGGAACCTGTTTCTGAAGTCGTTATAGAACCTGTTTCTGAAGTCGTTTTAGAACCTGTTTCTGAAGTCGTTTTAGAACCTGTTTCTGAAGTCGTTATAGAACCTGTTTTACAACCTGTTTCTGAAGTCGTTATAGAACCTGTTTCTGAAGTCGTGTTAGAACCTGTTTTAAAACCAGTTTTAGAATCTGTTTCTGAAGTCGTTATAGAACCTGTTTCTGAAGTCGTTATAGAACCTGTTTTACAACCTGTTTCTGAAGTCGTTATAGAACCTGTTTCTGAAGTTGTTATAGAACCTGTTTTACAACCTGTTTCTGAAGTCGTTATAGAACCTGTTTCTGAAGTCGTTTTAGAACCTGTTTTACAACCTGTTTCTGAGGTCGTTATAGAACCTGTTTCTGAAGTCGTTATAGAACCTGTTTTAGAACCTGTTTCTGAAGTTGTTTTAGAACCTGTTATAGAAGTTGTTTTAGAACCTGTTTCTGAACCTGTTTCTGAACCTGCTTTAGAACCTGTTTCTGAAGTTGTTTCTGAAGTTGTTTTAGAACCTGTTTCTGAAGTCGTGTTAGAACCTGTTTCTGAAGTCGTTATAGAACCTGTTTCTGAAGTCGTTATAGAACCTGTTTTACAACCTGTTTCTGAACCTGTTATAGAACCTGTTTCTGAAGTCGTTATAGAACCTGTTTCTGAAGTCGTTATAGAACCTGTTTCTGAAGTCGTTTTAGAACCTGTTTTACAACCTGTTTCTGAACCTGTTATAGAACCTGTTTCTGAAGTCGTTATAGAACCTGTTTCTGAAGTCGTTATAGAACCTGTTTCTGAAGTTGTTTTAAAACCTGTTTCTGAAGTTGTTTTAGAACCTGTTTTACAACCTGTTTCTGAAGTTGTTTCTGAAGTTGTTTTAAAACCTGTTTCTGAAGTTGTTTTAAAACCTGTTTCTGAAGTTGTTTTAAAACCTGTTTCTGAAGTTGTTTCTGAACCTGTTTTAGAACCTGTTTCTGAAGTTGTTTTAAAACCTGTTTCTGAAGTTGTTTTAGAACCTGTTTTACAACCTGTTATAGAACCTGTTATAGAACCTGTTTCTGAAGTCGTTATAGAACCTGTTTCTGAAGTCGTTATAGAACCTGTTATAGAACCTGTTTTAGAACCTGTTTTACAACCTGTTTCTGAAGTCGTTATAGAACCTGTTTTAGAACCTGTTTCTGAACCTGCTTTAGAACCTGTTTCTGAAGTCGTTATAGAACCTGTTTCTGAAGTCGTTATAGAACCTGTTTTAGAACCTGTTTTACAACCTGTTATAGAACCTGTTTTACAACCTGTACTAGAACCTGCTTTAGAACCTGTTATAGAACCTGTTTCTGAAGTCGTTATAGAACCTGTTTTAGAACCTGTTTTACAACCTGTTATAGAACCTGCTTTAGAACCTGCTTTAGAACCTGTTTTAGAACCTGTTTCTGAAGTCGTTATAGAACCTGTTATAGAACCTGTTTTAGAACCTGTTTTACAACCTGTTTCTGAAGTCGTTATAGAACCTGTTTTAGAACCTGTTTCTGAACCTGTTTTACAACCTGTTTTACAACCTGTTTCTGAAGTCGTTATAGAACCTGCTTTAGAACCTGTTTTACAACCTGTTTCTGAAGTCGTTATAGAACCTGTTTTACAACCTGTTTCTGAAGTCGTTATAGAACCTGTTTCTGAAGTCGTTATAGAACCTGTTTTACAACCTGTTTTACAACCTGTTATAGAACCTGTTATAGAACCTGTTTTAGAACCTGTTATAGAACCTGTTTTAAAACCTGTTTCTGAAGAAGACACTACAAAAACATCAAATATAGAAATATATTTTAAAGATGTGCCTTTTATAGACTATGCCAACATTTTTAATACAGAACTAAGAAATGAACCCCCGAATAAAATATTTAATTTAGAAAAAAAAACTATTATTTATAATTTTTATAATTTTTATAACTTTTCATTCTATAATAATGTTACAAGATTTAGAGAATCTATTAAAATGAAAATGAAAATGAAATAATTTATTTTATTTAATATATATAAATGCCTACATCCAAAAGCATGCCTGCGAATGGTAGCAATGTATCGGATAGAACTAGTTCATTTATTTTAGGAAGACGAGCATATAATTTTTCTTCACATAATCCTAGTAATGTGAATAAAAATATTGATTATAGTTCAGTAATAGGAAAACCATCATCTATTGTTTATGGAAAACCATTAAATAATACAAGCAACGATTTAAGAATACAAAGATTGCGTTTGTCAACAATAGGTGTCGCATCAATGCGTATAAAAGATAGCAATGATTACGTCCAATTAAATGGAAAAAATCAAGATATTAATTTAATAAATAATGTGTTATCACGAGTTAGAGGAAGCGGTTCTATTGTTTCAAAGAAAGGAAAGAATGATTGTACATTTTGTGTGTAAAATTTTATATATTTTATATATTTTATATATTTTATATATTTTATATATTTTATATATTTTATATATTTTATATATTTTATATATTTTATATATTTTATAT
>Ga0209355_1000043_pt1 | contig 69060 bp, 70 predicted proteins | sample LauGreSBDMM110SN_3_FD_187563 | JGI IMG/M metagenome (GOLD analysis project Ga0209355, IMG submission 187563) | Freshwater lake microbial communities from Lake Michigan, USA - Sp13.BD.MM110.SN (SPAdes) (version 2) | ecosystem: Environmental > Aquatic > Freshwater > Lake | place: Lake Michigan... | reverse complement strand
GTGTGGCGACGGTAGACGACCTTGAAGACATTTAGCCCTTTTAGTTTCCCAAAAGGATAGACTATATCTTGAGCAGCGTAATATTACGCTACCCGCACCCGTTTAGTCGTTGAACGCTATCCATAGCAAATGCTTTAGGATTTCGCTGCTGATTGCCCAATATTTCGGATTGTTACTATACCGCAGTGTTTCTCTGCGCCAATAAGCCGTTTCCAGATTATTTTAGTACCAAAATCTCTAAGGGTGTTCCAGCAATTTGAGTGCGTCGCAAGCAGTAACGCTCACTAGCGATTGCCATTATACTGCGTTTTACTTACCGATAGTAAACGCTGCATATTCGGGGGGCTTATCGGTTTATCGTAGAGTAGATCCGAAATACTCTACGCGAATCGCTTTTTAACCCTTTTCAGCGGTCGTTGCGCTTTAAAAGGTAATCTGCTCATAGCAAAAAGTCCCTACTATTTCTAATAAGGGATGACTTTATCTTAAGAGGCTGATTAGGCCCCCCAGCGTGGTCAAGTCGATGTGCCTTCCACGGCGTTCATTACTGAACTTTTTAAATACCGAGGCTTGGTTGCGCATCACCCATTTCGGCCGTGCTTAATTGCACGGCTTCATCCAAACAGCTTATTACCGTACCGTAGTGTTTTTCTCTACGCCGGGAGCGGCTTTCGCACAATCCTTTGGTACTGTTGGTTTTAGGGCGTTCACGCAGTTTCACTGCTGTCGCAGGCGACAATTGCCTACTAGCCGCCGACGTGAGCGCTATTTACGCTCTCAGATGTCTAATGAGGTTTTCTACACACAGTGATCTGAATATGTGTAGCTCGCGACTTTTCTCCCCCAGATTAAGGGTTGCCCGTCAGGTAGACGTCCTGCGGTCTTTATCCCAAAAATTTCTAATTGGGTCTGATTCTATCTTATGATTTCTCAGGCGACAGATAGCGCCTTCATTGAAACCCGACTACCGTTGAATCTATGAACTGCACGCATCCGACCTCTCCGTTTTAACGGTCGGGAAGCGCTTGGCTGCTGATTGCCCATTTCAGCAAACGCGCACCGCGTATGCTTCATCCCTTGAATTGTCACCATACCTCTGTTTTCTCAGAGCCGGATAAGGACTTTCGTCTTTATCTTTGGTATCAAGGGCTTTAGGGGATCCCAGCAATTTGATAGTCTCACCGGCAATGTAAACTACATTGCCGATTTGCGGGTTTTATAAAAAGGGTTGAATGATGGAGAACCTCCGAATCGCAATAAAGCGCCCCGGCATCATTCAATGATCCTCTTCTCGGTTATTTATACAGGTTTTTCATTATGGTATTAACCGAGAACCATAATGGCAGCCCACATTTAGCGCCCAGGATTAATCAAATTTAGTTAGAATTTGATTAGTAAATTTTAAGCACCATATGCAACAAGCTGCAAACTCCTACTACCCGGCCTCTCGGCCAATTTAAAAGGGGGTAGACTGTATCTTATGCCAATAATCGGCGCTGATCAAGCGCCTATGACCCAAAACCGTACAGTCGTTGAGGCTATACCATACCTTTATCATTAACAGGGTTAGGTATTTAAAGCCGCGGATTGCCCATTTCAACAAACGCACACCGCGAATGCTTCATCCATTTAGATTTTTACCATACCTGAGTCTACTCTCAGCCAGACTACCCTTTCGGGCAGCCTTTGGTACTAAATGGTTTTAGGGGTTCTCCGAACAATTTTGTTTTGTCGCAGGATATCATTCAATATCCTACTAGTATCTATGGGTATTGAATGCGTCCCATTCGCGCGGTTTATCCGACCCCTATACGCAGTTAGGGTCAGCGCGATACTCTTAGGTCCTTTGCAATCAAAGACCGCCACCCATTTCTGACTTTTATAACTGGGCGAACCGAGATAACTGGTTCTATTATTAAGCAACGAAAATATTTTTTGCCGATTTAAACGCACCTCCTTGACCGATGGTAAAAATTCAACTCCGAAAAAATGACACCCCACGAGCTCCTTCCCTCACACTAAGGTACGCTAATAATTTAAGCGTAAGTGCGCCACACGCGCAAAATGGCGCTCGTCCGCAACGACGGACGGGCATTTGAGGACTTTGTGGTGAAGTATCACGCCGAAAAGTATGACCATACCGTCTGGCACGGAACTCTTATCCCGGAGGATGAGCTGATTCGCTCCGAGTATGTCAACGACTACAATCGGTTTCGTCTCATCCGCATCGCGCGCCGCCGCGAAGAAAATGAGCAGTTCCCGCTCTTCCTGGATTATGGAATGGATTTCCTGGCCCTGGACCGCGAAACAGGTCTGTACTACGCCGGGCAGTGTAAGAACTACACGAATAAAATCGTCACCGCCTACGACATTGCAACCTTCATCTTAATGGCAATGGCACGCTTCGGTCGTGGCTTTCTCTATACGACGTCTGATTTACAGCCGGTCGTTCGTGAGGACATTGCGTTCGCCGCGTCGCGCAACCGTTTCCACCTCATCCACCATCGGCTGAGCCTGGACTTCGCCGGCGAAGGTTTGGCTGCCCAGATGCGCAATCTGGAAGTGAGCGAAAAGGACCGCGAGCTGCGTCCCTGCCAGGTGGAGATGATCGCCGCCGCTAATGGCCCCGGCAAGAAGATTATCAAGGCACCGTGCGCATTTGGTAAAACGCTGTGTCTCGGACATATTCTCCGCGCCTCCACAGACTGCAAGCTGATCTTCTGTGTCGCGCCGCTGCGCGCGCACGTGGATAATCTCGTCACGCGCCTGACGCCGTTTCTGACGGACTGCGACTGTTTGCTCGTGGATTCCGACGCGGCGGGCACGACGGACCTTGATGTCATCAAGGAGTTCCTGAAAACGTCTGGCAAGCCGCGGAAGGTCCTGTTCACGACCTTCCACAGTATGGATCATCTGCTGATTGAGCTGGCGACGGGCTTCTCCGATCAGTACCTGATTGTGGACGAGGCCCACAACCTGGTTCACCGCGAGATGCTGTGCGATATCGCAAATCTCTTTGAGAATGCGCTGTTTCTGTCCGGCACGATGCCCGAAGAGTTTGAGGACTGCATTGAAGACGTCGACATCGCTTACTCGTACACGATCGCCGACGGCATTCGCGAAGGCTACATCTGCGACTACGAGATCATCCTGCCGCTTCTGGCGCCGGACGAGGATGGCGTCGCGCCCCGCGTGGACATTACGCTGCCGCAAATTCTCACCGGCAACCCGGCCGACGACAAAAACGTCACTGCTCGCAAGAAAAAGCAAGCCGAAGACTTGACCGAGCTGCTGATGAAAGCGTTCTTTCTCGTATCGTCTATGCTGAAATACGGCAAGCGTCGCTGCATCGTGTATCTGCGCAGCGAAAACGAGTGCGAGCTGTTTGAGAAGCTGTTTCTTCGTGTCTGCGAGGAGTACCACGCGATCCGCGGCTGGTGCGAGAGCATTCATCACGGCGTGAACGCACCCAAACGCCGCTCCATACTCAACGAGTTTCAGAACGGCACGACGCACGGTCTGTACATCCTGACCAGCATCTTCATCTTGGATGAGGCCATTGATGTACCCAAGTGCGACTCGGAGTTCATCACGAGTGTCGCCAAGAATCCGAGCGAGACCCGCACCGTTCAGCGGCTGATGCGCGGTTCTCGCCTGGACCCAAGCAACCCAAGCAAGAAGAACCACCTGTTCATCTGGGCAACGGACGAAGATAGCGTCGTGAGCGCGCTCACGTACCTGCGCGAAGAGGATTTGTCTTACCACAAGAAAATTCACATCCGCTCAGGCAACTACGAGAATGCCACGTCCCCGGATATCCTCAGACGCGAAGCCGCAGCCCAGATCATCATCCGGGAGGTCGTTCAGGTCAAGAGCAAATCCTATATGGACATATGGGAGGAAAAGCGACTGTACTGGGTCGCGCAGTACAATAAAAACGATCGTAAGCCTTATGAAACGTCAAAGGACGAAGACGAAAAGCGCGCGGCGAAGTGGCAGAACAGCATCCGCGGCTCTAAGCGCCGCAAGACCCGCTACCGTTTGACGGAGGAGCAAATCCGACGCCTGAACAACACGCTCGGGTGGACGTGGGAGGACGACAAGTTCAGCATTCAGCGGGCCAACTGGATTAAGCAGTACAAGAAAAAGAACAACAAGAAACCGTCCAGGTGCACAACGGACCCTGACGAAAAAGCGTCAGCGATCTGGCAGGATATGATCCGCCAGATCAAAAAAGGCCTACGCAAATCCGCCATTACCGAGGAGCAGCTGGCGACGATGGACCACGTGGAAGGCTGGATCTGGGAGGAGCCGATGTCGTTCAACAAGCAGTTGAACAGCTGGGTCGCCCAGTACCAGAAGCTGAACGCAGAGCCGAGCATCACGTCCGAGGACAAAGACGAGAAAAACGCGGCGATCTGGCAGAAAGCGATGCGCGATACCAAGAACGGTCAGGGCAAGCGCGTCCTGACGGACGAGTACAAGGCGGTCTTGGCCCGCACGCCGGGTTGGGAGTGGTAACAGGGCAGTGGGCGTGCGCGTGGGCAAAAATTCTTTTTGTGGGTCAATTTTGTACCTGCGGCACCCAATACGTCGTCCGCCCCATACTATTTCTATACTTCAACACCGGATTTCCACGAGGATCCACCTTCTTCTGGTAAATTTTCATCGTATTCATATATTTCTCCTCTTTTCCGCCCATCGCCTTTGTCATTTCGTTTATCGTCTTTTTCGCAGAGTGTAAAATACGCTTCCACTCCGCTTCCGTAATTTGATCCACAGTTCGCAGCGGCGATATCTTTGCGGTATACAATATCTCCGATTTCAAATAATTCCCAATACCAGACACCAAATAGCCCTGATCCACCAGCGCCTCTTCAAGCGCAGTCGTATGCCAACGTGCCCTCTTAGACATAACCGCGAGCCGTTCTTTCATCGCCTTAAATTCAATGCCCGTCACATCCGGCGCGAGGCGTTTCAGCTCTTTATTAATCACGCTCTCGTCGCGCGTAAAAGTTAACGTTCCATAGCTGAGCAAATCGCTAAAAATCAATGCCCGTCCTTGAAATGAAAACTCAACATTCGGCGTGAATGTCCTCCACTTCGGCATATCCCCAGACACATACCACCATCCGGTCAGTCCGAGCTTTGATATGATATGCCAGCCATTTTCAAAATTCAGAAACAGCACCTTTCCCTTCTTCTGAACATCTAAGAGTTTCAATGGCAGCGCCTCCGTAAACTCCTTGAAATGCTCCGGCGCCCCGTGTTTCAGATAACGGCCCCGCAAGATCGTGACGTCTTTGAGTTTCCGCCCCTTGCACTTTTCTGTGATATAGTCTGCAATATACGCGATCTCTGGGCCCTCTGGCATACCGGAATCACTACCTTTACGCCACCTTAAAAGTATATAAAGCTAAACCACCACCTAAATATGGTGAATACCCCCGGCGTTTCGCCTTAAATTGGGGTATGCCCGTCCCTGTTCTTTTTATTTTGGAAAGTGCGATAGTAGCTCAGTTGGTTAGAGCGCAGGTCTTATGAGCCTGATGCCACGGGTTCAACTCCCGTCTATCGCACTATTCAAATTTACACCTCTTCATTTAAAGACATTGATTGTTCTTTAAACAAGCTCATATACATATATGTTTAAAGATAAATCAACAAAACGCCGAATCGTAACACCAAATCACGCCAAAGAATCCTCCACACTAGATGCCCGCCATTCACAGATTATTAACCAATTCTCCGAAAAGCAAGAGACCCTCACCGATCTCCGCCAAAAACATAACGATCTCGTTAATACCCAAACGGACCTTAAAGCCGCCATCGCCCAACACCGCGCCGATGGAGGCTCGCTGGACACGCGTGGCTACGAAAAACTCTGGACTCAACTCCTCCGCGTCAATGACGAAGTCCAAAATATGGATAAGACCATCCGTAATATTCAATCCTGTCGCGAAGAGATTGAGTACTACGAGAAAACCGCCGACATCCTCTATGAATACTATCGGCTCCTGGAAACCCAAGGAAACAGCGCCATTCCCGAATTGGCTCAAACGCCTCCCTCAGCTCCCCCTGTGGCCACCGTGACCCCCGCGGCACCCACAAGTAAAAGCATTCGTAAAGTGACGAGCGCGCCCATTCGCAATATTCTCGCTGCATTTGCGTCGCCGGTCCCCGATACAGCCACCACTACCATACAGGATTCCGCCGGAACGACTGCCGCGACCGCAACCGCGTCATCCTCCGCCCCTGTACCAGAAGTCGCCGATAAATCCGCACTCGTGGATGACTATCTCCGCGCCACGGACCCGATGTACATTCGCCGCGTGGATTTGATAGAAGCCCAAGACTTATGCGCGTGTTGTCAGACGCCTCTCGTATGTCTTCAACAAGAGGGCATTATGGTATGTCGCGAATGCGGCTATCAAGAATTGCTTCTCGTAGAGCAAAACCGCCCCATTCTGCGCGCGCCCTCCGCCAAAGAAGGGTCGCACTTCTCGTACAAACGCATTAATCACTTTAAGGAATGGTGCGCCCAGATTCAAGGCAAAGAGAGCACCGACATTCCGGAGGATGTGTTTGAACGTATTCTTACCGAAATCCGCAAAGAGAAGATTACAGACACCAAGAGGATTACGTATAATAAGATGCGGGAGATTCTTAAAAAACTAAAAATGAATAAGTACTTTGAACATATTAACTATATTATCAACCGAATTAATGGAGTACCGACGCCGCACTTTCCACCGGAGTTGGAAGAAAAACTCTACACGATGTTCAGGCAGATCCAATCGCCGTTTTTAAAGCATTGCCCATCAATTCGTAAAAATTTCCTATCGTATAGCTACATTCTCTTCAAACTAATGGAAATACTGGGACAGCATCAATACTTGGGACTTTTCCAGTTGCTCAAATCGCGCGAGAAGGTCTTCAATCACGACATCCTCTGGAAGAAAATCACCGAGGAACTTGGATGGCCTTTCTACTCAACAGTATAAGACATAACCTGAAAATAGGCGAATGTATACGGTTTAACCTTAAATTATTTTTAACTTTATGTGTTATACCCACAAAAAGTTTTAACGCTTACACACGAACCATCATCTACTTCGCTTTCAGCATCTTCACCACCTTTTTCAAGAACGCCGTCCGGTCCCGCGGAGGCACCGGAAAATCGTGTTCATAGGGATTGGCCACGTCGGTCGTCGGCTCCAACAACGGCGAAATGCCTATCTTGGAGCCCTCCACAATCTCCGGATTGAACAGCCATTCGCGAAGCCACTGAACGCCCACCAGCGCATCGCTCAGATGTTTGCACTGCGCAGCAGTCGCGGTAAGTACGGGCGGATTATGAGCCCGAGATGAATACATATACCCCCTATATTTGTAAAAAAGCGTGAGCTTATCCACCAGTATCTGCGTCGGAGAACCTTTCTTCGCGAAATACCGCATTTCAATCTCCGTATTCGGCACGCCGTAAGGTATGATCTGAATGCTGCCTTCGTCCAGGGATTTAAACACCACCCGCACGCCCACGTAAGGATTCTTAATTTCTATTTCGCGCAGCGCAGGCGTGACCCAGGCCTCTGCGAGCTTTTCGCGCAGAATCGTTTCGCCCGCCTCAGACGCTGGAATCGGCACGATGTCCGTACGAATCACAGACACCTGAGTGATCACGCCAATGCTGGTCGGACGAACCAGACGCCGAATTTCCGCCAGACCGTCGCGATCCCGCAGCGCAAGCGCCGTTTGAAGGCGCACCAGCAATGGCCGCTGCGCCAGCGATCTGCGGACGTTCTCTAATACGTCTGCTGGCAGTGGCGACGACGGCGAGGCGCCCTCCTCCTCCGCCACGGTCGCCTCGGTCTGTCGCCCCGAGACGTGGTACCACAGCGTCTCTACCAGATCGGATTTCTTGCCCTCCGGCGTAATTCCCAGCGCTTCCAGCTCACGCCGTAAATCGTCCACTCTCAGACGCGTCATATCCGACCGCTTCGCCGTTGCGAAATTCAGCACGGACGCCGTGCTCCCCGACGTGCTCGCGCCATCGGCCGCGGGCGCGGGCGCTGTCTGCTTTTTCGGCGCCATTGCGTTTACACGCTTCCCCCTACTTTTCCAGCGTCATTTTTTTGATTTATCTTAGTAGAAGTCTCGCTGCCCCGTACCACAAATGTCCCAAATTGACATCGTTCGCGTCGTGTGTCTGGTACTGCTCTTCGTTTCCATTGTCGCCCCCGCGGAATCCATCGGCGCCCTCGGCCTCGGCCGTATGGAGATCCAGTGGGCCCTCGCCGTCGCCGTCGTTCTAGCTCTGCTAATGTACGACGTCATCGTCGGCTTCATCCTGGGCATTATCCTAGTGATCCTCTACTTCCGCTACAATATGGGTGTCCTCGGGATGTCCATTTCGTTTGGCACCGATACCCGCTTTTACGGCGCCGGTATGAGCGGCCTCGTTCAAAAGTACATTACGCCCGAACACTTAGACAGTGCGCAAAACAATGTCGTGAATAAAAATAATGCGGCCACCGAGTTCAAGGGCATTCGCGGTGTATACGGCGAGGCCGTTTACGGTGCCCAGGGTATGGACGCTGGAATGCCGGGCTTTGAGGACGTCAACGGCGCCCCCACACTCCCCGCCGGCCCGGCCTCCGTCTCGCCGATGTTCTAATTACTGACCGTCGCCCGGGCCGCCGATGTACTCCTGCACCGCCGGAGGCACGTACGCCGGCGCCGCGTAGCCCGAGGACGCGCTGGACGCGCTGCGCATCCGCTCCGCCGCGCGAATAGAGAAGAACACAATGCTAATGAGAGTTACAAAGGCGACAAACACGCTGCTGCCCATCAGGTACGAAAACACCGGCTTGGTGTACTTCGCGCGGTAAACCACCGTCACCGCCAGAATGGACAGCGTGTATAGGAACAGCAGTCCCGACATAATCGCCATATACAGCGTTTTCTCGCGCGAGTACGACCAGTAGAATAGCCACATCACCACCGCGGCCAGAAGCATCAGGCCCACCGAGGCAAATACGTTATTCACCACGGTTTTCGTGTCGGTCTCGGTCACAAAAGACTCCATCGGGCGGTAAACGCCCACGGCCTCCTCCTCCGACTTAGGTTTCAGCAGGGGCTCAAATACACCCGGCATTGCAGAAAGGCTTTTCGCGACTCGGTGTCTCTATCTCTTTTTTACATAAATATTCTGAAATAGTAGGTGTGAAATGCCAACGGCAGCAGTGAAACGCGGCGGTGCAGGAAAACGCGGTGGCGGTAGCGGCGGACGTCGCAGCGCTCAAAAAGGCGGCTCCGATCTGCTAGCGGCCGTTCCGGAACCCGGAAGCCGCTGGGGCAAACTGATACTGGTTCTCGTCGTGCTCGCGGTCATTGTCCTGGGCGGTATCGTGTACACCCTTTGGACGCGCCGCGGTGCCGCTGAATCCGCTGGAACAGCGGCAAGCGCTGCCAGTGTTTCCGTCGCGGCCCCCGTCGTTCACAGCGGCTTCATCCGTGCCGGCGGCGACGGTGTCGCCCGTGGCCAAGGCCCAGTAATGAACGCCCCCGCCCTCGCGATCAACCCAACCTCCGATCCGGTCTATCCGCTTCGCGGCGTGCCCCAAGGCATTCAGCAAATGGGTGTTCTCGTCTCGGTCGTCCCCGAAGGCAGCAGCGACCAACCGCAAGTGCTCCCACTCCTTGGTCGCCCCGCCGCCAATCATCGCGATCGCTGGGAGTACTACACATCCACGGATCAGTACAATATGATGCGCCTTCCGGTTTCCGTAGATGGCCGCGAGTGCCAAGAAGACGCCGCGTGCCGTGAAATTTACAATGGTGACACCATCAGCGTGCCAACCTATAAAAAAGAATTTATCGCACAGATTTACAAATATGAGAAGCCTCAGTACAACCCGACGGGTCCGAGCACGGTCACACTTATGATTTAGAGTTGCAGCTTCATCAGCACGACATACACCACGAGCGCGAACATCGCCGCGCGCACGAACTTATCGTTCGCAGCGAACAGCTCGGCGACACGAGCAACCGGTATTTTTTGGTAAACCGCTTCCAGCGAAGCGGGATAAAACAGCACCAGCGCCGCAGCGGCCGCAATAAGCGCATATTGAGCATACGCCTGGTTCCATAGGCCGCTGTTAAATGCGCCGCTCATTCCGCACCGCATACCACCAGCGCCATCGTAGTAGCACGACGGGTCCGCGCCGCCGCCACCGCCACCGCCACCGCCACCGTGCGGCATTACGACACGCGTCGGCAGATGCTGAACGGGCGGCGGCATCATAGAGGCCGCGTGGGCCGCGCGGGCGCTGTTTACCTCCGATTCCATTTCGCTCAGAACCGCAAGAACTTCGGGATCGCTTGGCATCTCGCCAGCCGAGCCGCCCTGCGCTGGCAGATGCTGAATTGGCGTGCTCATCGTAAGAGCCGAATGCGCGCCTGCCATTTCGGTTCGGTATCTACCCCACTCGGATACGCTTAATTATCCGTTTTGGACGCACCACTCTCACACGGTACCATTCGGGGAACATAGGTATAACAATCGTCACCCTTTGCCCCATTGCGGAAAACGCGACCTTGGATGTCCTTGGTCGGTGGCGCTCTCAGCACAACACACGCAGCACCCTTACACGTCTGCTGAAACATTACGGCCACCGCAAATCCAAATATGACCGAAACCATTATTTGACCTCGCTGAGTATAAAATAGCCGATCAGTTATCTGCTGAACAGGTACGTTCATTCCCCGCCCGAACAGCATTTTGCACACGCAGCGTAGCGCAAAGCGACGCTCTTCTATATTAGACTAGGATTACGGCTACGGCTTAGGCTCGCTCGTTGCAACCTTTTGGGGCTTCGCATCGGCTGTGCACTGCACCTTTTGAGACTCGTAGGTAAAACAGTCTCCCGCAGCATCCGTGTACACGCGCTTTCCAGCCCCTTCAAAAGGCGTCGGCATCCGCACGATCACCGTCGGTTCGGGCGCTTTTAGATAAACAAACCCAATACCCAGCGCAAAGGCCGCCAAAAATGCGAGCCAGTTCAAACGAAATGTTCCCACACCGCCCTCCATCACGTCGTATCAAGCTCTACTATCGGTGCCTATTTCATTACGGTTCGCGTAAAGAGGCGCTGCGTCATCACGCCCTCTTTGATGGATTCCGGTACTTCAAGCGCCGTAAGTTCGCGCGAGATTTCGTAACGCTGCGCGTGCGTCGCGGAGATCCAGCGTTGCAGAATGGCCTCGCGGTCCTGGACAAATGTCCGGTAGTTTGCCTCACGCACCGCCTGCGGTTCGTCGTGCACTTCGGAAAACTCAATCGCCCGCTTCTGCTCATAGGACTCCTCTGCGTAAGCAATCTCCGACCAAGCTTTTAGTTTCGCCTCCACCTGTTGAAGCGAAGGCCGATCCGTTGCCGCGTGATCCAAGAGCGCCTCGGCAAACAGCATAAGTGCCCGCTCTTTGGTCAGCGACATCTCCGCCACACGTTTTTTCTTAGGCGCGGGAGCAGGCTCCGGCTCCGGCTCCGGCTCCTCCTCGGCCTCTTCCTCCGGCTCCTCGGCTTCCTCGGACTCTTCCTCCGGCTCCTCGGAAGGCTGCGGTGTCGCCTCTTCCAGTTCTGGAAGGGATTCAGGATAAGAGGGCTCGGACGGCTCCTCCGACTCGGTGTCCTCGGATTCTGTTTCGTCGTCCAGCATCTCCTCGGGCATTTTCTCAGAAATCGGAATCATTTTTGGGGCCATTGCTAACTCTACTATGTTTCAGACATAGTAATGTGAAGAAAAATGACGCTACCGGCCGGACTTGAACCGACGACCTAGCGGTGTCTGTGCCTATCCACCCCCCACCCAGAGACATAACAGCCGCTCGCTCTACCGACTGAGCTACGGTAGCAAATTGCCAGGATATTTCCCGACATACATAAAATGTCAATTATCTTTATATACTAAACGGATCATCCGCGCACCGTTGGCCACGGCGCGATGTCTTCAAAGAGGCTCTTAAACTGTTGGCCGACCTTTTGATCGTCACTGAGTTGGTCTTCATATACCGAGCGCGGCACATATTTCACCTGAACCGTCGGCGCGGGGCACGCCTCTGCCTGTTGCGAGTAGTAGCCTTGGAGGATTAGAAACATCCCGACAAAAAGCATAAAAACCGCGACAGATTTCATTGTGTTTTTACTCGGTCCCTTACATATTGCGTGTATAATCGCGAGGCAGCCTACTCGCGCGGGCGCCAAGCATCGGGTGCCTCCATTACTGCGTCACCCTCGGTCGGCGCGGCGAGCTCCGCAGCCGCGCTCGTGCCGGCGCCAGCATCGCCGCCGGTCTCGGCCTCCGCGGCGGCCTTTGCCGCCTTATCCGCAGCAACCTTCTCCGTCGCCTCCCGGATCTTGTCGGTCTTACGCTGATCAAACACCTGATCGCGCAGCTGCATATTGTCCTGGTACTGATGCATCAGCTCGTTCAGATGCGACTCAGTGTATTGCTGATCGGCCATCTCGTGCGGGTTCGGCGACCAGGGGCACCAGCAGCCTACCTGACCCACGAAGATGTCAAACTTGTCGCCCATCTTTTTCAGGACTTCGGCACGCACCTGCGCCTCTTTTTGAGTCTCAAACACGCCGCGGACCTTAATGCCACGGATGCTCGTGCGGAACTCATTCTTCTCGTGGAACTCGCTTTCCAGCTCCGCACCGTGAACTCCCTTGAACACGCGGAAGGCCTCTTGAAGGTCGTCGCCGCCTTTCAGAAAGTGGCTGTTCATCTCGCGAAGACCGTTGATCATATCCAGGCTCTCCGGGAATTTCGTGGAAAGGCCATCCAGCAGACCACCCAGCTCCTTGGAGAGCTGGGTGATGTAACGCTCAACTAGAAAGACCTCCTTGTTGGCCAGAATCTCCTCCGGCGAAAGGAAAGACAGACACACGTAGTTTTGACCACGCAGAGGCTTGTCCTCATCTAGGTAGTCAACCTCGCTGGTGGGGGTGGGGCGGAAAGTAGACGTCATTGCGCAATGTTATTGCGTTATTTATATCTGAATGGACGATAGCTTTAAATAGAGGCCCGTAGAACGCACTGACAATTTTTATTTTTCTCAAAGAGTAATAGAACCTGAGCGTGCGAGCCTATACGCTAAAATGATGACCGTGGACTACAACGAGGTGTTCACCCGCATCGTCAAGTACCTGCTCGAGGGTCTGACCGTCGGTATCGTGGCTTACGTGCTGCCTTCCAAGTCGCTGTCCTTTGAGGAGATTCTCCTGCTTGCGCTGACCGCTGCGGCGATCTTCGCGATTATGGACCTGCTGGCGCCCGCCATTGGCGTCGGTGCCCGCCAGGGTGTCGGTCTGGGTGCCGGCTTCAACCTGATGGGCTTCCCGTAAGTAAATTACTCATTTAAAGATTTCGTTGCTTACGAAGTAACTTTAAAAATGAGTCATATTACACACTTATGTAGTGCTGTCTTATTTTTGTTTACAACAGTCTTTATAACTGTCTATAAACACGCGCGTATTGCTAAATATTTCCCAAATTCAGACCCGATTGAGCTCGCCCAAGATTCTATATCTTTACTTCATACGCTTAGCATTATAGTGAGTCCTATTTTCATAAATACAAGGGAAAACTGCTATGAATTAAATATATTTAGTTCAATCTATTTTGGCTGGGATACGCTAATTATATTATTACTCACCTTTTCAAAACATTGGAAATATCTATTTCATCACGCGATCACACTATTTTTCCTAGCAGGGTCAAGGCCTACGCTCGGATGGTATAATTGCAATCTTAACTTCACCCCTTTTTACTATGCAGAGTTGAGCAATATTTTGCTCGTGGTCTGGTCACGATATCGCGAAAACCGCAGTATTTCAAATACTTATCGTACATTAACACCGTACTTCTTTATAACCTATGTGCCCATACGTATCGGGCCATTTACTTGGTATTGTATTATATCTATAATAGACATATGGACAAACAATACATTTAACACAATACTTTGGAACTTAGTCCTAACTACACCCATTGTTGGAATTGTTTTATTATCCTACTTTTACTCTTGGAAGATTACCACAATTACGTGGAAAACACTTATGAATCGTAAGCTCGTTTTAAAAAATTAGATAGGCATTATGTTATGGTATAAGGATTCCAAAAAATGAATCTTATGTGCCCTCCGTCCCTCCGACAGCGCCGCGTAACGCAACGTAACGCGACGCAATGGATACCTCTATTACTGAGCGTGGTTATGCCATATTCAAGGAGGGCAATGAGGCGCTTGTCGCCGAGCTTAAAGTGGCTCTTACGGTGTCTCCGAAAGTGAATCCGAGTATGCCGATGGCAGAGGTGCGGTCGTTTCCCGTTTATCGCGAGAATACGACGAAACTGTACGTGCCTCGGCATTTCGGTCGCGCAAAGTTTGGACCGCCGAGCACCGTCAAACTCCCCCGCGGTGATCCGGCGCCGCGCCTTCAATTCTCAGGCACGCTTCGCGCGGAACAGCAGGCACCTGCCGAAGCGTTCCTGAAAGCCGCCGCCGAGCGCGGGGGTGGCCTTCTCATTCTGCCGTGCGCCTTCGGCAAATGCCTCGGACGCGATACGCCCGTCCTGCGCTACGACGGGACCATCGTCCCCGTGCAGGACATCCAGACCGGTGATCTCCTGATGGGCGACGATTCCACGCCGCGCACGGTCCTCAGCATCTGCCGCGGTCGCGAAGCGCTCTACCGCATCACGCCCTACGACGGAGGGGACGCCTATGTCGTCAACGAGTCTCATATTCTGTCTCTCAAAATGATCCCGAAAAACCGTGTCATCCCGCTGAAAGAGGCCGCGATGCCGGTGCACGGCCGCCCGCTGCCGACGCCCGGTGTTCCCGACGCGCCCGTGGTGGACATCCCGCTGCGCGAACTGCTTGAAATGAAGAAGAAGATCCGCGGCAAGGAGGGGATTTACTACGGCTACCGTGTGCCCGTGACGTTCCCGGTGCGCCCGATCCCAAGCGAGGCCGGCGCCCTTGCCCCCTACGCGTACGGCGTGGCCTGGGCCAACGACGCGACCGACCCCACCCACGCGGGCCGCCTTGGCGCCGAGTACCGCGCGAACACCGCCGAGATCCGCCTCGCCGTGCTGGCGGGCATCTCGGATACGATCGGTAAGTCGGTGTCCGATGGGATCAAGCTGTCTTTCGCCGCCGAGTCTCTCCTGGACGATGTTCTCTTCCTCGCGCGTACCCTGGGCATCGCCGCATTCAAATCGGTCAAGAAGGCGCCGCCGCCTCCGAAAGTCGCCGAGGGCGCCGCCCCGCCGACGACCATCGCAGGACCGCGCTACACGACGCTCCTCCACGGACCGTTGCTGACCAAGCTGCCCCTGAAACGCCTGCAACTCACGAACCCGCGTCGCGCCCTTGGCGCCGGTGGCTACGGTCGCGTGGACACGCAGGTCTCCACGCTTAACATCGTGGCCCTCGGCGTCGGCGACTACTACGGCTTCACCCTGGACGGCAACCACCGGTTCTTGCTCGGAGACTGCACCGTAACCCACAACACCGCCCTCAGTCTCTATCTCTCGTGCCAGATCGGTCGCAAGACGCTCATCGTGTGCCACAAGGAGTTCCTGATGAACCAGTGGCGCGAGCGCATCGCCGATTTCGTTCCCACGGCCAAGATTGGTCTGATCCAGCAGAGCGTCGTGAACATTGAGGACTGCGATTACGTCCTCGCCAGCCTTCAAAGCCTTTCCCAGAAAGATTACCCAGCGGACACCTTTCGCAGCTTCGGAATGGTGTGCCTGGACGAGTGCCACCACCTCGGCGCGGAAGTGTTCAGCCGCGCGCTGTTCAAGCTCGGCGCGCCGGTCATTCTCGGTCTCTCGGCGACGCCCGACCGCAAGGATGGCCTGCGGCGCGTCTTTGAGTGGTTCATCGGGCCACCGGCCTACGAAGTGCGCAAGCGCACCGAGACGGATCTCACGGTTCTCGTGCGTCGTTACTACAACGACCATCCCGATTACTGCACCGAGCGCAAGATCTTCAACGGCAAACCCAACTCCGCCGGAATGATCAACGCCGTATGTGCTTTCCCGCCGCGCACCGAGCTGATTGTCCAGCTCTTGACCGAGATTCTCGCCGCCGAGCCGGAGCGTAAGGTCATCCTGCTGAGCGATCGCCGCTCGCATCTCACCGAGTTCCATCGGCGCATCACCGAAGCCAATCTCGCGACCGTCGGCTACTACGTCGGCGGGATGAAGCAGGTGAACCTGGACCGCACCGCCGCGGAGTGCCAGATCATCCTCGCCACGGGCGCGATGGCAAACGAAGGTCTGGACATCCCGACCCTGAATACCCTCGTCTTCGCGTCCCCTGTCTCGTCCATTGAGCAGCCAGTGGGCCGCATTCAGCGCCAGAAGCCCGCGGACCGCGTGTACACGCCAATGGTCCTGGACATCTGGGACGATTTCTCGCTCTTCCGCAACCAGGGAATGCGCCGTCTCGCGTTCTACAAGAAAAACGGCTACGACATTAATATGATCGGCACTGATGGCGAGCCAATGCCCGAGCCCGAGAAGGCAAAAGCCACTGCGGCGGCCGCGTCGGCCTCCGGCTCCGACAGCGCCAGCAGCTCAATGGCATCCACGCCTACGAAGCGCCGCCCGAAGCGCACCGGGCCCAAAAAGCCCGTGACGTTCCTGTCCGACGAGGACGCACCCGCAACGGCGCCAGCGTGCGCGCCGAATGCGGTATAAAGCGATCGGGCGAACGATCGGCATACATAAAAATGACGGTCACTGAGATCGTAAACTACTCTTCTTTTCAGGCTTTTGTTGCCCGCCATCCGGTCACGGTCGTTGACTGTTATACAACCTGGTGCGGCCCTTGCAAAGTCCTCGCGCCGGCATTCGCTAAACTCGCAGAGAAAAACGCCGGTCACGCAGCGTTCGCCAAAGTCAACATTGAGAACGTCGGCGAAGTTGCAACCGTTCTCAACATTGCCAGCATCCCGACGATTCTCGTGTTCAAAAATGGCCGCATCGCAGACCGCGTAGAGGGCGCCGATATGGGCAAAATCCAGATGGCGGTGGCGCGCCATACCGGCGGGGCTCGCTAGCCGGATCCCGAGCAAGGCAACGGGCTCGGGTATTATCTCAGTGAGTAGTAGAGTTTTCACAATGGCACCTACTACGTCGCGCTTCATCGTCTGGACGCTCAGCCTTCTTGCCGCGGTGCTGCTTATATTCGTTCTGATTCCTCGGATGTTCAACACCCCGGTGGCTGCCCGCCCGATTATCACGGCGAACAGTGCGACCGTTGGCGCTGCTGCGGGTCCCGATTTCGCCGCTCAGGAGGCCGCCGCGGCCGCTGCTCAGGAGCGCGCCGTTGCGGCGCAGATGCTGAATATCCACTACGCGGACAGTATGGCGCGCGATGAGATCCCCCAGGACTACCCTCGTAAAAAGATCGGCGCGTGCCCTTACGCGAAAGCACCCTCGGGCGCTCTACCGATCCGCAATATCCCGATGTGTCTCGCGGTCACTTCCGAGAATATGTACCTGCCCGGCGATGCCGGCGCGAGCGGTGCGCTTCTTGGCTCGCATTCGGGCGCTGCCGACGCGTGCGGTGCGCGCCCCCGGCCCGCCTCGGCTTAAAGCTTTGGCGCGACAAAAAATGAAGTCGTGTCTGGCTCGTTCTTTTTGTACCTCCTTCCGCGCTATCGCTCTCGCGAAAATGCACGTCGGAACGATCAGTTTCTGCGATCGGATCGTGTTCAATATCAAGTCCTCTGACACAAAGGATGCCATCCTTCAAGACTTGGAGAACCGGTTCCGCATTCGCATCCTCCAACGCCACTGGAATCCTCTGGATGAGCAAAGCCTCGTTCATATGGCTCGGATCCCGCACCTGGCCTGTCTGCGTAGCAACGGCAACCCCTACTACCTGTACTTCACGTACCACGAGGACACGCCGATCGTCTACTACATAGACAAAAAGGTCCAGCCAGGCTATGAAAAGCCGCGCATTCTTCTTTCTAAGGGTCTCTTTGACCCCATTCTTTACGAGGGCGGGGGCACGCTTCTGGAAGGCGAAATGGTTAAAGATGAGCGTGGGGCCTGGGTATTCCTCATCAATGATGTCATCGGTTGGCGCGGTCGCTGCTTTGATCGCGCGCCGCTGCCCGACCGCCTGACGTACGCCTACGCTCTGCTTAGCAACCATTATACGCCGAACGAATTGATTGATCCCTGCACTTTTCACGTCAAGCGATTTGCCGAACCGACCCGCGAGGGCCTGACGGCGCTGCTGACTCTTTCTCAGACGCTGCCGTACACGAACCGCGGGATTTACTTCTGGCCATTCTTCCTCTCCTACAAGCCGAAGCTGATCAACTTTGACGACAACCTTATTAAGGACGTCGTCCGGAAGGTCAAGGATAACCCCGAGTTCCGTCTGACGGCGGAGCCGACGGCGACGGCGAGCGAGACTTCCCCGCAGGCGATGTCGCCACGCACACGCGCCCCGATCACGGTCACTGGTCCAGCAACCCCTCCGAAAAAAGTCAATGCCTCCCCCGTGGCCACGGTCGCTGGCGAGCGTGTTCTTTATCTGAAAAAGACGGAGAACCCCGACATTTACGAGCTGTACCCCGGAGAGCACGCGCCCGCGTCTCAGAAGATCGGCGTTGCTCACGTGTCCACGCTCGCCAGCAGCAAGATGCTCCGTGCAGTCTTCAAAGACCTCACGGTGGCCGTGTCGGTTCCGTACCGCTGCATCTACAACGAGCAGTTCAGCAAGTGGACCCCCTTGGCACGCGCCTAACCCAAAAAGTAATGTAGCCCGTTTCCGTGTAGGATGAAAAATGGGGGGAGAGGGACGGAATTTACAGGGTTCTTGCAAGCCCCCGCTGAAAGAGGGCCGTGTAGCCACGGCACACACGGGCACGATAAGACGGATCTACGGAACTGTCTGGACGCACAATTACTCGCGCACCATATTCTTCATACTCCAAAGGCATTACTGCTGCTTTTGGACCTAGGACCGGCCCACCGTTACGCTGCGCAAGCGCAAGTCCAAATCGGTCCAAAAGGCCTTCGGCCGGGTCCCGCTTTGCCTCTGCGAGAATCGCGCGAAAACGCTTATTCAGATCGCGCGCACACGCTCGGGCCGCGATGAGATCTGGTAGGCAGTATTCCGCCTCGGTAAACCCATCGGTCACGCAGCGTCCAAGCGTTGCCCGATGGGCACGCACGATCGGATGCACGACCTCACGAAAAAGCAGGCGATATACCGCCTCATAATAATCCGCCGGTAATACCACCGTAATCCAGCGCGGTACGGGCATTTGTTTTTAAAAGTTATACGGCGCCTTTGCCTTATACTACACTACAAAAAGGATTCATTACCCGCCCCCTGCCGCCTCGCCCTTCGCCTATCGTCCTTGCCAGCGCCTACGGCTCCATTACGTTCACTCGCTTCAAAATCCCGAGCGTCCGCTGCAAATCTATCTGCATCTTGGTGAGATCTACGTTTGGAGCGTGCTGATAGCGAATGTAAATGTACTGTGACATCGGCGAGGCATCGTTTGCGTGCTCCACGCGGTCGTGAAGGACGTACATTCTGTTGTTAATTCGATAGACCGTGCGGGTCGTTGTCGTCGTCGCCTGGATCTCTTGAACGCAGGGAAACTTGTGCGGGGGTATGTTCTCCTCTTGAAGCGCAACAACATACGCGCGTTCAAGCAACTGGTCTTGTTGCGTCACGCGCCGGTACGCCCGCTGCCCGTCATTTGTGAGATCATAAATGTACGTCAAGTCTCGGTGGTGAAGCTCGGTGAACTTCTGGACGCTGCCGTTTCCAAAGAGACGCGCAAGCGCTGCCTCCGGAGACATCGGCCATCCGATATCTACCCATAGCGTCTCCACCTGCACTTCGGGACGCCGCTGCGGAAGCCAGTAAATCTCCACGATATTCACCGGATCGCGCAAATAGACGGATAGGTCTATGGTATCCATTTTCGTACCGTACCGTATGGTGGTTACAGCAAGTAACCTCGTCTCATTTTTTCTACCCTCGCAAAGCCTTATATATAAGGCCTGTGCGCGAGGAAAAATGAATGCCGCAGTGACGGGACGCGGTGAGACGCGACGCAAATGGCACCGGCCGCCGCCCCGCCGGCGCCTTCGGATACTGCCGTGGACATTCGCGAAAAAACGCGAAGTCTGTTCACAGGCCTCGGGTTCCTTGATGAGTTCGCGTGCCACGATGCGGAGGTCGGTATTTACAACAAGGCGCTCAGTTATGCGCGCGAACGGGCCGTGCCGTTGTCTTGGAAATCCGACGCATTTCGCGAAGTGTACCTGGCAACCGCGCGGCGTGTGTTCGCGAACCTAAGCAAAACGGGCTACATCGCCAACGATCGCCTTGCCCTCCGCCTCTCCGAAGGCGAATTCGCGCCGCACGAACTGGCGACAATGGAGCCCGAGCATCTCTATCCAGAGAAGTGGGCCGACATTGTTCAAAAAGAGATTATGAAGAGCCAGGCGGCCTACGAGGTCACGATCGTTGCAATGAGCGACCGTATTTACTGCGGAAAGTGTAAGAAAAACAAGGTCACCTACTACGAGCAGCAGACGCGCTCGGCAGATGAGAGCTGCACGATCTTCTTCCAGTGCCTGCACTGTGGCCACCGGTGGAAGCATTAGTGACAAAAAGAATATACCCCCTTATTTTTGTGCCCTCTTCGCGGCTACCGCATCAGGTGCGTCACGGCGACTAGGCTCATATCGCGAACGTCCCAGTATTCAAGCTTTCCGTTTGGCATCGTACGCTTGATTATATACGGCAGGTTGCCCTCGTTCAGCTCGCGAAGCGCGATATCGCGGAGCTCCATATTCGTTTGGACTTTGTAGTCCTCTGGAATGTCCACGAGGGGAATCGCGCCTTTGGACAGATGCATCGTTCGTAGGCCAATGACTTGGTTAAACTCGTACTTCGTCATTAGCGGCAGAGAACGATACTTAGACCTGTCCGCGTTTTTGATCTTTTGGTAGTCATCTACCACGGATGCGCTCGTGGTGGGTGCGCTGCTCGTCATCTTCTCTTATACGACTCCCTACCGTCGCCTTATATCATTTTTTGGGCAGAGGCTAGTCCTTGCGCCACATCGTGCCACACGCGTCGCAGCAGAAGAAGTAGCGCATATGGACAGGGTGATACTTGACGTACAGAACCTCGGAGGTGTCCTTATCGGCCGTGCACGACTCTGAGGGGCAGCGCACGCGCGGATCGCAGACACGTTGCAGTGTCGGATCGTGGCGCAGGTACTTGTTCTTGTACTGCGCGTACAGGAGATCGTCCTCCGAGTACAGCGTCTTAGCCACCCGAATCGCACCCGTCTGCTGAATGTTCAGCTGCTTGGTGAACCCACAATTCTTGCAAAACTTGTTCAGGGACCGCAGCGCCGGCGGAGCGGCGGCCACCGCGGTCGCTCCCGGTGCCGTAGCCCCGCTTGACTCCGAGAAGTAAAGAAGGTTATCGCATACCTCGCAGAATTCCATTGCGATTCCCGTTACGGCTACGTCGCCGAATGCCCTTAAATGACGTCAATTTTTGTTTCGTAGCGCGACTCGTGGGGGGCTATATAAAGCATTTCGCAACAGGTATTCAAACGTAAGATGACATCGCCGGCGCCGGTCAACATATTCGTTATTTTCACGTCCACGCTGACCCTACGCATCCAACGACTAAATGGGTTCGTCGGGGCCCTTAAAAAGGCAGTAGAGTCTACTGGGCGAACTTTGGCGATTCATACGCTCGCTGAGCCCAGCGCTCCGACGATTGAACGCAATGCAGCCGATTATAAGACACGCGTGGCTCCAAAAACGACGAACGACCCCGAGTTTGACCGGATGGTGACCCCGATTACCCCAGAAGTCCTGAGCAACTCCGAGAAACACCGCGCAGCCTGGCTCCACATCGCCTCCGCGGGCCCCGCCACAGGACCCTCGCTGGTCGTAGAGGACGATACCGTCCTTTTTCCGGATCACCAAAAAACCTTAGAAGAGTTCGTTCAGTTCATTACTAGTACGGAGACGGACACTGACACGGACGCTCCCGCTTGGGATTTCATTCCCCTAGGGATGAGCCCACCCGTCCAAGCCGACACAGCCAACGCGCCTTTCGCTATTCTACCGCTCCCGATGAAGGATAGCAAAATACTACCCTGCAAAGAGGCTTACTGGATCTCTCCGCGCGCTGCGGCGCATTTTCTGAAAGAAACCGAGACGATTGGCTTCTTTCCACGTGTCCAAATGTCGTATATTCTCTATCAGCAATACCTCGCAGCACAAAGCGGCGCGATTGTTGCCGGTTCGGAGTCGGCACCGCTACGCGCAGGTTACCCGGTTCGCCGTGTCACCGTAGAAGGCAGCAAACTAGGCCTATACACATCTTCTCTTCACCCAAACAATATGCTCATTCTAAATGCGGAGTATATGCGTATGTTTGAGATGGTGCGAAAATCCGAGGTGGATGTGAAGGAACTGAAAAGTCTGTATAAGACCGTGGCGCATCTACGGAACCCTGACCTTCTGCATCTCTACGGCGTTCTACTGTTCAAAGCGGGACAGGCCGAGGAGGCAGAAACATATCTATCGGAAGCCGTAGATGAAATACAAAAACAAAATGGTCACCTTTCGGCGCGCTCGGACATTCTGAATAATGCAATTAATATTCAAGAATTTCTTCAACGCGACGTCGCTGAGATTACCACGGCGCCTTCTAAATATGAGGCGCTGTACGCGGCCTAGGCCTAGGCGTTAGAGGCCTCCGGGGCGGCGTCCTCCACGGGGGCGGGGGAGCCACGGTTGCCGGAACGACGGCCACCGGAGGGGGAGGGGGCCGCCGGCGCCGGCGCCTGGCTGGTCACAAACGCTTGCAGCTCGGCCTTGGCGGCCAGCACCATCGCGTCCAGATCGGCTTTCAGGGAGGCTTTCAGGTCCTCGTAGATTTTGGCAACACGGGCCGACTCCTCCTCGGCGGTCAGCGGCGCCGGGCCGGCGGGGGCGGCCGCCGAAGGGCCCGCGACTTCCAGAGCACCCAGACGGGCATCCAGGGCACGGAAACGACGCTCAAGAATATCACCCATATTTCAAAACAAAAAAGACGTAAAAGCCTTCTAGTATTACCGCCTGAAAATATTTAACTGCACGCCAACGCACGGGCGCGCTAACGAGCAAACCGAGAGGTTAAAGCCCTCGCAGTTCCCTTTTGCGGCACGACCGAGCTCGTCAGTGGCACGGAAGTGCTATGTAAATCTATTAAAGCGTTTGGGGCGGACGGAGGACGTATTTCCGCCGAACGCGGGCGTGCATTGGCCTCCAATTCACTTACGCGCCGTGAGAGGGATTCAACGACGCCTTGAAGATTGCGAATCGTTGCTTGCAGCGCCTCCATTTCGCCACACGCGAGCCCTACAAGACCCATATAAGAACAAAAAATGACGTGTTTTAGCAGAACCGTGTTGTGCACGGTACATAGCAGAAATGATCATCCCAGTTCTGTGTTTCACCTGCGGGAAGACCCTGGCGGACAAATATGACTATTACCTGAGGGAAGTGGAGAAGCTAGAAAAAACCGGCGCGATGTCCGGGCCGGTGGCGGCGGCACTTGCGGCCGGGCCAAGCACTTCCAATGCGCCACCGGCGCCCACGGTCCCGCTCCTCGGCCCAGAGGCGCGCCACTTTGACACGCTGCGCACGGGTCCGATCCTGGATCGCCTCGGGCTGACGCGCATCTGCTGCCGGCGCCATATGCTCACGACGGTGGATATGATGGATATCATCTAGGCCAGGCCACACAGCGCCAAGTGCCATATTCTTTTTGTACGTTTTACTTGGTAGGGGAACATCGCGGCGTGAAGCCAAAATGGATTATGCACAGTATAAACAAGTTTACGCGGACCTACTTTCTGAAAAAGGCCGCGACTTCCTTGGGAGTGACACTGCGAAACGCGATGCATTAGAGAAAAAGATCAATGATTTTCTGCGCCTCTATCCGTCGGTCATTCCTCCTGACGCGAATCCCACGACGCCGATCACGCAAGTTTCGTTGCGCGAAGTGACACATCGGTCTCTCAAAGTCGCGGTGGACATCATAAATGACATAAGCACCCTTCTTGGCATGCGTGAAACCATAAGTTCCACAGAGTTCCGCCGCCGGATGGTGCGCGCCTTCACGGAACCGGCCCGCCGCGTCTACGTCGGCATTTGGCTGATCTTTCTTTCATTCATTCTCTATTTTATAGACGCGTCCAGCTAAGCGAGCAAGCCAGCGCGAGCGAGCGCAGCGAACTTAACATTGGTATTAATCAAGGGGGGACAGATGTCTGATCTCCAAAATGCACTTATATTTCTATTTGTCGCGGCAATTTTGTTCCGACAAATCGCGGTAGGCTCCTCGGAACACGGATTACTTACGATTCTGGTATTCCTCGGGGTCTTCGCCGCGATTTACGCAATCACCGGCGGCGATCGCGGGCCTCTCGGTGCGGTGACGCGCACAGCCGCGGCGATCACCTCGCCGAAATCGGGTACCGCCTCAAAAGGGGTGCCCGGCGGTGGCGGCAACGTCGCCGACTTGGCGGTCGCCGAAGGTTTCCAGCAGGCGATTGCGGGTCGCCGCGAGGCATACACGGACCGTTTTAGCATCGGTCGCTTCAATAAGCTGCGGTTCTTGCCGAAGAACCCAGCGATGTCCCGGATTGCCCACGATCTCCGCTTCGTTCGCGTATTTGACAAAGCCCGATACGCCGACCTTCTCTTGTATATGGAAAAGTTTCAAAAAACATATACTTACATACTCGGCGACCGATACGACCTCCGAAGCTACACTGGAACGCTAATGGATCTTCGCGACGCCGTCTCCGAAGTGCTGTACAGCCTGGTATTCGCAGTTCCGGCGACCTTTCGGCATAGTTATGGCTTTCTTCCTTATCCTATTATTCAAAGCAACATTGAAGCCTTTCAGACGCTTAGCCGTAAAATGATCCAGATCACCGAAAACTATGCCCGGTCCCGCGGGGACGCCCACTTCCCGAGCGTCGCGCCCCGGCCCTATGAAGCATCGCGGTCGCATCAGTTGCCGTAAGCCAAGTCTTGGCGTAATGTGTAATTGTCCGCGTCAAAAATGACCGGCCATATGCGCTCCATTGTCCAGGCGTCTATTGTTAAGTTTATTGGATTTATACCACCCACACCTTGGTATACATCTTTAAATAAACGTTGGTCCGTAACAGTCAATGAATGCATTTGTGTTTTCAACAGTTCATAGAACGCTTTGGGTCGTTTATGAATACAGTCACGCGAAACGACGAACTGTGCCCCGGCAGGAAACGATATATTAATCTTATTTTCGGTGTCATTTTTATACTCAAAGAATTGCTTTATTTTTTGAAACGCAGGTAATTCATAAGGCGATCGGCGGAGATCTATAAAAAACGTTTCATTCACAATTTTATTTGGTAACAAACCTTCAAATGATTTTGTAAATGGACTAAGGCTTACATTTATATTTTCGTTAAGAACGTGATCAGAAGGGTTGCCTTGAAGAAATACGGTGTACTCCGACAGCTTAGCATAGTGTGTACAAATGTGGTATAAATAGGTCTCAGCCTCCCGGCCAATATTTTTAAGTTTTATTTTATCAAATTTGATGCCTTCGTGTGCATCCGCTGCGTCCGCTGCGTTCGCTGCGTCTGATGAAGAGGATTTATCGTAAATATACACGTGTTCTACTAAATCTGAATTGAGCTTTACTAGATCATAGATCCAGGATATATTCTCAGAGTATTTTGCGATTACGATATCATACATTATTACTATGTTACTATACCATAATTAGTATATTATTATTATTAGATTTATATAGATGACATCCAGTATTGCGCCCGAGGTTTGGGGACCGCCCTTTTGGGCGGCGATCCATCTTACTTGCTTAGCCGCACCAAAGTCGTTTGATTCAGCGAGCGAGGTAGGATACCGCCAATTCTTCACGAGTTTACAGCACATTCTCCCGTGCAAAAAATGCCGCGACCATATGGCCGCAAACCTCGCCTCTCTGCCACTGGACGGTGCCTTTGCGCGCGGCCGCGAATCGCTTTTTGAGTGGTCCGTTCACCTGCACAATCGCGTAAACGCGACCAATGGCAAGCCGGAAATGCCCGTCGCGGAGGCTCGGAAACTGTGGATGGCAGTGGCAAACGGAAAGGTCGCGTTTATGGAACTAGAAGACCTAACAGGCGCGCCGGACAGTACCGGGGCGTTAGTGAAAAAGAAGGCTGTCCCGCGCTGGGTGATTTTCGCCATCGCGTTCGCCATTGGCGCGCTTGTTAGCTATTACGCGACGCGCCCAAGTGGCGGCAGCGGCGGCGGCAGCCGGCGGCGTGCGCACGCTTAGTAGCCCGCGTTGATGGGGGCACCGCACGTGCTGAACATCTCCGGCTCGGCGGCGGAGGGCACCTCGGGGATGAGGACATCGCCGGCAGGGGGCATCATCGGGATCGCCGCGGGGGCAGACTCCGGGACCACCGGTGGCGGCATCTCACCCTCCATCGGGGGCAGCTCGGAGGTCTTGGGCACCTCTACGGCATTGGCCTCGGCGAAGTACTCCTTCGCGGCTTTCTCGGCGGCCGCCTTGGCATCATCGAACATCTCAACGTTCATCGCCGCAAGGCCAGCGTTAACGTCGGTGCCGCGGGTGATCGCAAGGACCGCCACGGCGACAATGACCAGAGCGTACAGGAACGACAGGATGGTGCCGATCCAGGCGTAGGCACCGCACCACCAAGTCTTGTTGCCGGTACCCTTGCCGCTGCCGGTCACCAGGCACGTTAGCTGGAACAGCGACAGCAGCAGACCGGGGAGAGCCACCAGGAACATCATCAGGATGGCGATGAACTTCTGGCCCATCGGCACCGAGTCCTTGCCCATCAGCATCGCGACGGCGACCGACAGCATCGCGACCACAATGGCCAGACCGGCGTATTTGGATTGAGGCACACCGATGAAGATATCTAGCAGAGCCATTTCAGACGATAAAGCGACGATGGCGAAAACCCGTTCTATACCATATTACGATAAAAATTAGATCCGCCCCCTGGGCTATATAAGCGCATCGCGCGAGAAAAAATGAAATGGGCAGGGCGGGCAACGCCGCAAGCAGAAAATGGGGATCCCCTATTATTTCTACGTGATTTCCCGGAAAACGCCGGGAATCCTACTCTCCGAGTGCCCCAAAGGATGTGCCCAGTACTTCCTGGACTACAATGGCGTCATCCACCAAGCGGTAAATGGCGTTCTTCACGGTCCGAACGCCCCAAGCCCCTCAGAGTCTCCCGATGAGCTGGAACAGAGGATGTTCCAGGCAATCTGGGAATATACCGAGAGCTGCATTCAAATCGTTCAGCCGACTCAGGAGGTATCCCTTTGCGTGGATGGCGTCGCCCCGGTCGCTAAGATGATCCAGCAGCGCAAACGCCGCTATTTGAGCGGTCTTCGCGCCCGCCTGGACGGTGAGACGGTTCTCTGGGATCGGAACGCCATCAGCCCCGGCACGCCGTTTATGACGCGCCTCCACGCCTTCTTGCGGGCAGCCCTGCGTAACCGCCCCGCAGCGACCGCGACCGCGGCGGCGGCGTCGGCCGCCTACGTCTCGCTCTCCACGTCCGAAGAACCCGGCGAGGGCGAGCACAAGATCTTTCAAAAGATCCGTGGTCTGGCAGCGTCCACGGCGCCGATTATCATCCACGGTCTGGATGCGGACCTGATTATGCTGTCTCTGCTATCGCACACGCCGCACATTTACCTGATGCGCGAGCCCACCCAGGCCGGCGACCGCGAAAACGCGGAGAACGGGCCGGCTTTCTACTATCTTTCGGTGGATGGCCTGCGTCGTGCGCTGCTGACCGATCTCGCACATACCTTCCGGTGGAATGTACCGGCCGCTGCTCTGACGGACTCGTTTTGCTCCGAAGCGCGAAACGTGATTGAAAACTACGTGGCGATATGCTTCCTCCTTGGCAACGACTTTCTGCCGCACCCGTGCACGCTCAGCCTAAAAAGCGGGGGCCACGACCGGCTGCTCCACGCTGCGCGCACGGCCACCGAGGCCACTGGAATGACGCTCATCGCGCCCTCGGGAGGTGCCATCGTCCTGGACTACCTTTCCTGCGTGTTCCGCGAGTTGGCGCGCGAGGAAGAGTCCACGCTGACAGAGTACACCTTGAAGTACCTGAAACGCACGCCGCGCGCTCCCGCCGCGAGCGGCCCGCTTGCACCCTCGGACTTCTATCCGCTGCGCCCAGAGCACAAGGATCCCTATGCCGATATTCTGGTCAACGGCAGCGGCGGGGCCGGCGCCAGCGCCGCATCGGTCCCCTGGAATGCGCTTTACTACAAGCATCTCTTCCACACGCGTCTTCACGACACGAAAACGATGACGCAGGCGTGCCAGAGGTTCGTTCAGGGCATAGAATGGACCCTGCGTTATTACAAAAAACAATCCAAAGACCCGTTCTGGTACTACCCCTACGGTTTCGCTCCGACGTTCAGGGACTTGGCGAATTACGCAGCCGCGGCCACTGCCACCGGAGACCACGCCAGCGATGCATCCGCGTCCGCCTCGGCGTCCATTCCGTCCAACGTCGCCCACGACGGATTCGTGGATCCGCTTCTCCAACTGCTCTGCATTATGCCACCCGAGAGCGCACCGATTCTTCCGCAAAAGGTGCGCCTGCTGATGACGGTACCGACGTACGGATGCACGCATATGTACCCGACCGAGTACCCGATCCAGACCTTTCTGAAAACACACCTGTGGGAGTGCCACCCTGTGCTGCCAACGCTGGATCTGGCGACGCTTCATCGCGCCCTTCAATCGTTCGGAAACACGCCGGTTCGTTCGGGCGGAGGCGGTGGCGTGTCCGGGACTGGCGCGGGCACAAGCATTAGCGCTTCTGCTGCCATCGCCCGACCCAAAACAGCGTTCAGCGGATTTGCGGCCTCCGGCCGAGCCAGCGTTGGAAGCTCCGGTGGCCGCGGGGCCAGCGCCGCCCGTGGCCGCGGGCGTGGCCGAGGCCGTGGCGATTAAGCCGCTCGCCGGCTACCGGCGGCCGGCCTACCACGGCCGCACCTCGCTGCCGAAGGCAACGTCCTGGAACACGAGCCCCGTGTTTCTCTTCGTCCAATCTTTATCCATTACGGCAGTCTCTGTTGGAAACAGAGCGCCATTCCAGACGTACCACTCAAACGCCGCGCGCGCCCCGGTGGCGCCCACGCCTGCTGTGGCTGCGGTAATGACCGTCGTCTGGTGATCTTTCAGCATACAGTCAATGGTGCGGACCCCTCTTGGTTGCGACAACAAAAAACGATATACTTTTTCCGCGCCGGCGAGCGTCATCGCCATCGCATTCGTACAAAAACACGGTAACCGGACAATGGAATACTGTGATGTGGCCTCTAATTGAGAGCCCATATACAGCAAGTCGTAATCTTTTGGGGTAGCGTCGTAAAACGCGGGGGCGAGCGCAGGCCATTGCGGGTGAAAGAGCACGTCATCTTCCATTACGATGAAATATGGAATGCGCTCGGCAATTGCGTGCGCCATTAGGTCCAAATGGGATAGCATACAGCCCTGCTTACCGCGATAGGATATGCAAAATTCCTGATCCGAGAAATCCATCTTAGGCGTACCGTGACGAAGCCACCCAGAAGTAAGGGTCTCCGAGCCACAATCTCCCGAGGCATCCACCGCATCCCAACGGCGCACATCCAGAAATCCGGCATCCGCCAACCGACGCCGCGTTGTTTCCCAGCGATCTTCGCATCGCGCGAGACTAATTACGAATACCGGGGCTTCTAAAAATCCTTTCCAGGTCTCGGGATACACCGCTGCCATCACTGCCGTCGCTACCGTAGCTGCTGCCGCCGCCGCTGCTACTCAGAAGACTTATGATCCTTAAATCAACTACCGCGGATGATTTGGTACTACGTTCACCTCTATTTGAGTTGGACCCGTTCCACCCGCTGCGCCTCCGCCAACGCCAAACCCGCCGAGTCCACTGATCGTGCCAGAGCTTGTGGCGGTTGTCAACGTAGGGCGCGAATCGGTGGCGTGCCCTCGGATGCTGAATCGTTCACTCGTGCGATCCTTGGGCTGAATGATATTACTTTGGCGCATATGAACCATTTCATCGTCGTACGCGCGCATCTGGCCGTGGATTTCGTGTTTTAGGTCCTCCGATGCACGAAGGACTGTAATGTCATATTTGTGTTCCAGCGGCGGAAGGTTATCCACAATCGCCTGGTACCGACCAAACGCCTCGCGTAAAAAGGTTACGCCGTTAGAATCTCGGTCTTCAATCGGGAGCGATAGTTCACAAATAATATCGTCGGCTAGCTTTTTCAGCGCCTGGGATCCCGTAAGCGATTTGCTCACAATATCTCCAATTTTTAGATAAGACTCATAGGTCTGTAAAATAGCGATGCCGACGTTAATTACGCCGACCGTAATACTAATCCATTTTTGGACGAGCGGTTCAAAGCCCGAAGAACCGAACGAAGCAACACCAGAACACGACGATAAAACAATCGCGGGCAGTCGTAACTTCGTTTGGATACGGTGTGTATGAACATACAACTTCATATACTCCTTAGAAATTTCAAGACAAGAAAGGTGGAGTCCCCAAAGGTAATCCTGTTCTTCCTTGTACCACTTCATAACCGTTGAAATCTCAACAATTGGTGGCAACGATTCACTCATTCAACAAGAAACAATACAAAACACAGCACACAGTCAACTCGTCCTTTCCTCCTTACCTTTGTCCTAGATAGTCTTTGCCATTCCATTTCACTGTGCCGTGTACAATTCCCACGGTTTTATCGTAAAATAGGCACGCATTGCGTCACATATTGCGGGCGGCATCTGAACCAACGCATCGTGAATCGGTTTCGTACGCTGCGCACGAAAAATGGGCGTCGTTAAGGCCCGTGCGACACCCGTAGACCAGACCTCCGGAGAAGCCATCGCTCTCGTGGTGACATCGGTATTGATGCGCGCGTGCACCATACGCAACATCGGAACAAGATCGACGGCGGTCCCGGTTTCCGCAGCCGCAGCCGCGAGCCCACAAATTGCCTTCAACGATTCCAGGTTTTCCAAAGCGACCGAAAGGCACCCGTGCTTAATGAGCGCTTCACGGAGTAATGGAGTGCAGTAGCCGCCATACGCGTGTGTTACGAGGACGCGAAGAACGCCGGCGTGACCGCTACGACACGCCAAGCGAAACGCATCGTGCGCTTTTGCGCTTACGGCACGTATGGTGCGTGGATGGCCGCCGACGCCGCCGCCGTAAAGTTCAATTAGAAACAATACGACCTCCGCGTGTCCATTGGAAGCGGCAAATCGGAGCACCGCGTAATCGCGTCCAACAATCGCCTTTCGTACAAGCATTCCATTTGGCCCGCCAGGCGCATCGGCGACGATTTCACGAAGCCTGGTCACATTGCCAGTCTGACAATGTTTGAAAAAAGAGTTCATTTAGTGTACGGTTCGTTACGCGATTGCTTTAAGCAGACTTTGGGCGGCGGCAAGGGCTTCTACGGGACCGAAACGTTCGCGAGGGTCTGGATGGGAAAGTCCGCGAAGGAATATCCGCATTGCGCGCGTGGTCTTTGGTGTCTCCAATGGCGATAAAATGCGCGACAGGTCCACGAAAATCATTCCAACCGAATAGACATCCAGTTTATCCGCAAAGGGCGCAAAGGCTGTTTCCAGTTTTGCGCGCGTTGCCGCCGTATTCATCGTCCATTCATAAAATTCGTCTACAAGCCGACGGATTTTGTTTTCACCAAAAAGGTCGTAATAGGCACGCCCACGACGCTCACCGAAACTAAACCAATTCCTACGAATTTCCGAAAATACTTCCGTGCGCGAATCGGTTTTCTCAGAGCTGCCCGAAGAACGCCGCCCAAGCTCACGATGCAGCACGTAAAACATCTTATACTCCGGAGGGTAAGGGAAATAGGAGAATCGCCACCGGCGCCGATTGCTATAACTGTAAATCTTAGCGAGTGGCATCAGTAGGCTATAATCAATGAGTCGCGCGATCCCCTGCTGCACTGAGCCTTTCGCCGGCGCGACGAGCACATTTGACGTTTTAATGTCTTGATGGCACTGTCCCGCTGCGTGAAGCTTAACGACCCCTTCTAAAACGGGAATCATCAGTAGAACGAGTTCCCTAGAACTCATAGGTGGCATTTGGCTCGCGACATACGTGTCTAAACGCGTCCCACCGTGAGGCATCAATAGTTGATGAAGCGTGGACGAATCCGACATCTGTGGGTTCTCGGAATGTTTCTCGCATAGATAGCCCGCAGGATGCGCCAATACGGCTTCGCGCGTCGTGACACAGCTCGCGGTAGGCACAATCATAGATTTGCCCTCTGGATCTACGGCAGCAGCAATTTTAGATGTCTTTATTTCTTGGCGGAAATCCTGAATATCAAAAAACACCTTGCCCACCGAGTCGTCGTCCACCGCGCCCTTCGCTGAGGCCTTCGCTGAGGCCTTCGCTGAGGCCTTCGCTGCGCCTTTACGACCACGTACGCGCAGGAGTGGTTTCTCCGGACCTTGACAGGCGACCTTTGGTTGAAATACACACCCGAAGGATCCTTCTCCTAGAAGACCGGCGTGCTCTTTGTCCGCGGTTTCTATCTGGATCCTTTGAGGCAATTTTGCGCGCCGCGGCATTCGCTCAGTCTTATTGTCCCGTATTCCCTTACATTTACTTACTATGTTTTTACATTATCATATGAGTATAGTGGGAATGCAATGCCTTTTTGGGGACTCGTCGTAACGAGTGCTGGCTTTTTCATACCGTGTATTGCAGCATTTCGGCGCCGTGCGTTTCGCCATTCGGCACTAAGCGGCGTTCTTGCGGTGACGAGCCTTTTTTACCACGGCACGCTACACCCGCTCGCCCACCGAGTGGACCGATTTTATGCACATAGCGTAGGCATTCTTCATACGTTAGATATTGTGTCCGCTCCACGTTTACAGAAGATCATAATGCTCGGCACACCCGTTTATCTCTACTTCACAAAGAGTTTGAAAACAGAGGGCACCGAAAGCTGTTTTTGGCATATGGCGGTTCACGTCACTTCCGTCATCGCGTGGACCGTGGAGATCTCACGAATGAATGTCGGCAAAGAGTAGCAGGCGCGAGCGCGGTCGCAATGTCTCCAACGGATGCCATCCTTGCCGAATTACGATCTCCCGGCGCGCGTAAGTATTATCCGCCAGGATTCACGGCGTACCTTGACAGCTGCGACACTGTGCTAGAACATAGTGCAAACGTCGGTGGGTGTGTCGTGACGGTGCGCGTGTTTATGCCTGCATCCGATGCGACTCCTGTCTTCCGCCAGTCCGTTAAGCGGTTGTTTCATAGGGCCGCCACACTGGTCAGTGATCCTTTCTTTGACATTGCCGTCCGACGATCGGCCCTTACAGTAAATATTGTACCGTCGCCTGCACGCCGGATGTTTCCAGCCCCTGGGGAGCCGATTGGTCCAGAGAATCTGAACGGTGGATTTACGTATGTGCCTATGCCGATGGATGGCGCCGCGGGTGCTGGCGCCGCGGGCGCGGGCGGCACCGCCGACATTTACATCCTACGGCGCGAGGAAATGTCGAAAGTCACCCTTCACGAGCTTATCCATCATAGCCGCGTCCATACGGACGATGCGGCCTGGAATCCAATTTTACCCGAAATTTATCGCGTGTTTGGTATTCAAACCGCTGGATGCCCGCACGCCTGCACAACCGACATTCGTCCAAACGAAGCGCTCGTTGAATTTTGGGCGACCTTGTATCATAGCAAGTGTCTTTCAAAAGAATACAACATTCCGCTCGCAACCCTTGTCGCTGCGGAGCGCGACCACGCCATTGCGCAAGCCGCACACTTAGAGGCACATCGGCGTACGCTGGCCACGGGAGCAGGCAACGCCGCTCCACTATGGAACGAGCGCACCCACGCGTACAGCTACATTCGGCTGCGCGCCCTAATGCTTGCGGACTTGCCCGAATTTATCGCTGCATTTCCGCAACCACCGTACGATCCCGTTGCAGTGGGCCGCTGGCTCATAAAAAAGGCAGCGACTGCGACTGCACCCACCGACAATCGTACTTACACACACAATTCGTCTCTAAAAATGACATTACTCGGTAATTTATAGATCGCGGTAGCGGTTTTTCCAGAACGCGTGGCGCTTATCGCCCCCCGAAACGTTGTCGCGAACCACGAAGGCCACACCAGACTCGGGTTGCATTGTCCACGTGTTGTTATGCGCTTCAAACCGAACGGAGCTCGCGCGAATCGGCGTCGCGGAAATTCCGCCGTCTATTAGACTTTTCAGGCGCGACAGCTGCGTGTTGTTGAGACACGTTTTTTGATTACCGCTGGCAACACATAATTCATTAGAATTGTAAAAAGCTTCTACGGATTTGCTGCCGCGGCGGCTTGTAATATACACGCCCAAAACGATCAGTGAAAATATGAGGAAGTTTATTATAAATAAAACAATTCCATTCATTTTGCGAACCCCTAGCCTATTCTAGTATTAGGTTGGAATTATGTTTCAAATGTCCCGGTACCTATTTTTCCATAGCGCGTGACGTTTATCACCGCCCGACACGCGATCCCGAATGACAAAGGCGACACCCGATTCCGGCTGAATGGCCCACGAATTATTGCGCTCCTCAAAACCTATGGAGGTCGTACGAATCGGAGTAATCGGAATGGAGCTGTCAATGAGACTTTTAAGCCGGTTTAGCTGTGGCTGAGTGACGCACACGTTGCCCGCGCACAATTGGGTCGGGGTCGGGGGATTCATCGCCGCCAGGTTCGTGTAACGATACGTCGGTTGATCGCCGGTAATCGTGCTGTACCAGATGATCTTGCGATTTGCGTCTAAAACCCTTAATTGCGTTCCGATAATGCGCGATGTGCAGCAATCGCGGCGATTCTCTATGACCAACGTGGTCATATCCACCGGCTTGCCGAAATCCAGTTCCATATAGGACCCGTCGGCGTTCGTCGTGTGTGGTAATCCCGTGCCGCCAACCCACCAATCCGCTCGGGTATTTTTATCCGTCAGAAAGTGCGCCCCAAATGTGCCCGCGCCTCCGTATTGTGGCCACAGGCTCGCATTCGCGGACAAAACACTCCCATTACGACCGATTGCGCTTAATTCCAAAATATTGAGATACCCCTGGGCCTGTCCGCCCGGAGGCCACGACACGCGTTCCAGGCGGAGGTAACGACCCGTGATATACGGCAGTGGCGGCGGGGGCGGAGGCGGTGGGACATAAGACAGGTCCTTAATTTCTTGCGTGGAGAGACTGTAATTATACCAGTATACTTTCTTCACTTCTACGGCACCGTTTCCAGTATCGCGGTAGCCGCCTTCGGGACTCTGACCAAAGTATAATTTTTTAGTAGCAATTGCGTTCCATTCCACGGGTTCGCCATTCGGATAGGTTGTTTCTGAAACTTTCGTTCCGTTAATATAAATCAAAATCCGGTACGGTTCCACGACCGCGGTGTAATGAAACCAGGAGCCATTTGCAATGGAGGTAAACGGAACATTGACCGCGTTGTTGTAATTTCCACTCGCGGGCGTTCCCGTGCGCCGATGAACGAAATGAATCCATTTATCATTATTCGGGTAAATCCAAATACCCGGCGTCCGATCCACGCCGCGATTTTGATTTGGCGCGCCTGCCCAATTATCGGCCTTGCCAAGGAAGAGCACGTTACGCCAACCGGGACCCGGCTTTTCCACCCGAAGCCAAAACGCCAGCGAGTAGGACGTTTCGGCGTTGTAGTCAATGAGCGGCGGATCCTGAGAGCGCGGATTCGTCATCACGTTCAACGGGTCCTCGCGAAGTACCTGGCGTGTGAGCGGGATCGTTGCGTTAATTCCGTAGGGGTCTGAAACACCGGTGTATCCAACGTCCATATAAATCCGACTATCAAATGAGATATACTCGCGCATACGTGGGTCCAAGTTTTTGCCGATCACGCGCTGAAGTAAGGTCAGTAGCATTTCATCCATTTTCCGCGCTCGGGCACGCAGCGCTTCCATATCACCGGTATAGGCCACATTTGCTTCTAAAAGCACATCGGCCAATGCAGCAGAGATGCTCGCCAGGTTAAACGTATATTTCACTTCCGACATTAGCGTCGTCTTGTCGCAAAAATCCCGCGTAAACTGAAAGATGCGCCCATTAATCGTTTGCGGCGTCATATACATATTATAATAGCCGACACGGCCCGTCGGAGACAGTCGGCGTATGTATAATTTCTTAACGAGTTCCGTGAGACGCGCATCTTCTTGAATGGTACCATATGGGTCCCGATTGTAGGCTTTAATGTCACTTACGCGCATTGTCGCCGCGTCAGCGATCGTAAATCCGAGCATTAGTGGCAAGGCCGAGCCGGTTTGGGTCACCACCGGTCCCGATCTCGCCTGCTGAGCACAATACTCGGCACGAATCGTAGAGAAATCCAGATCTTTAAAAGCCGCCCGGTTGTATTTCTCCCCATCAAACTCAAACGCCTCTGACGTGTCTACCGTCACATTTGCAGGAAGCGCCCCAAAGCCGTTTTCTTTCTTATAGCAAAACGCCCAGTGTTCCGGCGCGCCGCGGTCGGTTTGAACACGTAAATAGTCGGGGATCACGTCGCTGCCCGTTTTACGTACGGCCATTTTATAAGGCGTCTCGGCCGTGTTAACTTCTTTCAGGTCGTTGAAAGCAATTTTGCAGTCTCCGAGCAAAGGTACGACACCTGCGGTGCGATCCGCCTTTACGGCATCTATGTGTCTTACTTCTGTATTATCCCCGCGCAATAGCGCGTTGCGCCTTAGAATATCCAATTCCGTACTTAATTTATCATAGTATTTATTCGGGTTATCGCAGGTCTCATAATTTTTCGTCAAATAAACAACACACGGTCGCAGCGCAGGGGTAGCAAATCCTTCGCCGCTTGCGGCAGGGTCGTAACGGGAACCGGCGACAATGAGGTATACGACGAGAGCCACCGCGAGTATGAGGGCAAGCCCTCCGATTCGCAAAGCACTTCCCGACGTTTTTATCGTATTAATGATCGCGTTGCGTCGCGTCGCGCCCGCCACGCTATATATAAGCGCGACTAAGATATACCTCTATACTGTTTAGAGAAATAGTGCGTTGCCGGAAACGCCGTGGCCGCACTGAAACGTGGGAATGCCCATAGAGGATGTAGACTATCTCAAAGCAAATAGTGTTAAACAGAGCTATCTTCTTCTCGTGGACAGCGCCGACCGCGATCGTTCGGCTTACCCGACGCCCTCGGACTATGTCGTTTCTTTCTCGGCGCCGTTTCAAAATGTCGTTGGGATGGAGGTCGTGGATGCGTCCATTCCGCGAACGATGTACAGTATAGACGTAATTAATAATAAAATTTCGTTTCTCATTCACTCGGGAGCGGCGGCCGCGGGACCCTCCGGTGTTGCGGGGGCCTGGGACCGCGACCTTTGTCGTACGGTCACGCTTGAAACAGGAGAATACACGATTCAAACCCTCATCCCCGCGCTCACCAGCATTCTGACGATGAATGTGGACAACGATCCGGCTCAACCGGTCGCAGGCATTACGGTAGAATCCGTAAGCAACCCGCAGGACATTAAGAATACAATTCAATTTCGGTGTCCCTATCCGTTCTTTCTAAATATGGAAGACTCTACGATGGCTGAGACGCTTGGGTTTGATATGTATACGTCGGCTTTTCCGCGCGAATCCGATTCTAACGTTACGCCGCTGCTCGCGCAACGGTACACGGCCCCAGTGCCGGATACGACGCGCGTGTACCACAGCGTGGATCTTCCATTTTCCGTGGGATCCAACGTCATTCCGACGGAAACGGCGTTCTCGGGGCCACGCGGAATCCTGCGGAGCCTGCCGTTGTCCGCGACCGCGCAGGCGGCGCAGCGGTTTCAGGTACCGGCGGACACGTATCTAACGCAAATTTTTGCGGCCTTGACGACGGACACTCAAATCAGCAGCTACGGAGGCGTGACGCCTCCGGCCTCCCTGGCGGCCGGGGCGACCTGGGAAGTCCGCCGCGGCACCTCCAATGCACCTGCGCCTCCCTCCGATCTGCCAGGGGCCCGCGTGGCCACCGGCACCATCGCTCTGTCTTTTACGGACGGCACGCTCTCCGACAGCAATCGCGTCGCAGCGCCTATCGCCGCAGGCGAATACTACTGGCTGATCCTGGGGGAGATTCCAGAGGCTGGCGCGTCTGCGGGGCTTCGCGTTTATTACAACGACGTTCTGACAACCGAGAGCACTTTGCTGACGTCAACCGTGGCAACCGCCGGGAGCTCAAATGCGCTATGGGGACCCACGGCAACCGCCAGCACTCCGGACGCCGAAGAAATATACAATCATCTATCGGTCAATATTATGACCACCGATGACTATCATAAGCTCGTCGCGCCCGGCATTTACAGCCTCATCGGTCCTCGCTACATCACCCTGCGCTGTCCTGAAATTGAGGAAAACGCCTTTCGTTCGCTGTCGTACACCACGCACAATCTCGGTCTCGCCAAAATTCGCCTCGGCGTCGTCGGATACAGTGAGAATCGCCTAGATTACAGCAAAGTCCCGATTCGCGAGTTTCATCCGATTGGGAAACTCGCGCGTATGACGCTGCGTTTCGTGCTTCCCTCCGGTGAACTCTACGATTTTAAGGGCGTAAACCATACAATTACCTTCGCAATTCACTATTACGAGCCGGCGCAAAAACAATTATTTAGTCGTAGCATTATAAACCCAAATTATAATGGAAATCTCATAGAGTATATGTATCGCCAGGAGGACCAAGAGTCCGACAGCACGGACCAAGAGGAGGATTTCAACCGCGACGCGCTGGTCCCGATATATCAGTACCACGAACGCAATTTTATGCCGGAAAACAGCGAACGGCGCGACCAAGAAGCACTATATCACTTACAGCGCGAGCGCGAGACGGCAGCGCTTGTCGCGCCCATTGCGCCGCCAGCGAATGAGTTTGAAAAATATGAAGAATACGAAGAATACGAAGAATACGACGACATCAGCGAATACGTCTAGTTTAAAACGGCGGCATACCGACGGCGACCTCCTCTGGGATGCGTTTGAGCATTTCCGTCGGATCAAAGGCTGCCACGGCGGCGGCAACGGCAGCGGCGGCGCCACCTACGGCGCCCGATGGACCGCTTCCAGGGAGACCGATGGTGATGCCTTTTCCGCCAAAAGGGTTCTCGCTGGTCCCGCCTAGGCCGGCGAAATGGAATAGGACGAGCGAAATCATCCAAAGGAAAAACCAGAGGATCATACGCCGGGGCAGCGACGCCCGAGGCCGGCCCTCGGAATCGGCGCGCTTATCCTCTATGTCCTGTAAAAACCAGTATCCAATCGCCGATACGATAAATGCCGAGATGAAAAGCATCATCACGTTCGGTGTTGCTTGCGCTTGCGCGTTCGTTAACTATTTGCCGGATTTTCCAATGATGCCACTGGACGCACGCGCGCTTTCTTTTTTAGTGGCCTATTTCAAGAGAGACCATACGATCCCGCCCGCCGCACTCCGCTTAACTGCGTGAATGGCTTCTTCGTCTCTAAAATACGACTCGTGCAGCTATGAGGAAAAGCTTCGCCGGTCGGTAGGTCCCGGTATGTACCAGCTGGTGACTCCGGCAAACGACTGCGATACGTGCTCGCGCGATGTCCCGGCGGATCCTTACCTGCGCTACCAGGCGTGGGGCCCGGGTTTCTGCGCACCGGGCGCCGCCGTGGACGATGGTAATGAGCTTCTCGGCCTGAACTACAAGGCGAGCAAGTGCAGCACCGATGCGTACCTCCCCGGCAAGTACGCGCCGAAGGGTATTTGCACGCCCTCCGGCAGCGCGGAGGGCCGCGCCTGCGTCCGCCCCACGGAGCCCACGCGCCTGAGCAACCCGCCGTGCACTCTGCGCAGCACCGGCTGGAACCGCTGGGAGTGGCTGTGCGAGAACCCGCAAGATCGCGCGATCCGCCCGTTCGAGTGGAACACGTCTTACCGCATCGTCGCCAAGGACAACCACGTGCCTTGCCTGGCGACGCCACTGGACCAGTCGTGCTTTACCCCCGGTGCTCCTGGCTGCGCGGCCTCGGCCGGTCCCTCGGCGCCGACGTCGTTCACGGGTATGGACGCGCCGATGCAGGCGCCTACGGCGGCAGCGTCGTGGACCCCACCTGCTGGCTGCGGTGCGCAGGGTCCGGGCAACCCGTTCGCTCCGGCGCTCCAAACGTGCTCCAGCATCCGCAAAAATTAAACGGAGTATAATACAGAAAGAATGGCCACTCGCAGCTTCACGATTGACGCGTCGGAGGTCGGTGCTACCGGTGGCCGCTTCATCTCCGCCAGCCCTTACCAGGCGGCGGCCAAAGCGGCCCGCGGTCTGTTCAAGGACAAAAAGGCGGCTAAAATGACCGCCGTCCGCTTCACCCTGCGCGAGACCACGCGTGCCGGCGATGGTGGCCTTTACACCTACATTGGCCTGAAAGAGAAGCTGGATGAGCCCAAGATCGTTGAGCGCGGCGACGTCAAGATCACGATTGAGCATCTGTACAAGGTCAAGGCTTGCAAAGAGTAAGCCGCTCCACGCCGCGTAATAGAAACCTATTTTTTGTACTCATAGCATAGAGGACTCTGACGGCTTGCCGTGATGGAGCTTTATGCAGGAGCCGCCCTAAGCGGGATGGGCTATCTGCTGAATCAACAGCGTGAGGTCCTAAACGCCCAGCGTGGACCGAACGCAGGGCCTGCAAATGGTGTGTCGCCGATCGGCCGCCCGAACGAGACCCCTAGTATGACAAATATGTACGCCTCGGATCACTGGACATCCGTGCGCCGCGACGAGGAAACCCGCGGTCAACGCGTCAACCGCGCCGCGCAAGCGCCCTTCCAGACCGGCGTCGTTCCGCGCCCGGCCTACGCCAGTATGTTTTCCAGCGCGGAGGAGGTTGGCCCATCTGGGATGGGGTCGGCGATGGCTCCCCGTTCAGGTCCAACGATGGGTCCCAACGGAATGGGCCCCGGCGTCACCGGCCCGAGCGTGCCAATGGGCGCGGGAATGCCCCGCAGCGCGGCTATGGCGGCCTATGGCGAACTGGACACGATGGGCGGACTGACAGGGTACCGCGAGAGCGTGCGCAACACGGCCAACGGGAGCTCCGGCAATCGCCGCCCAACCGCCCCGGTCACCTCAATGCTCACTGGCGAAGCGATTGCCCCCGAGCAGTTCCTGCCGCCCAACACGCAGCCTTACTTCCGCGGCAGCGTCCGTCAGAATATGGACCCCGGTATGAACAGCACGCTTCTTGAAAACTACACGGGTCGCGGTGATCTGCTGCTTTCCAAAAAGGAGTCAGAATGCTTCTTCAAGCCCACGGCGGGCAATGGCAACGTCTGTGGGATGGCCAACTTCAACGATGTTTACCAGAATCGCGTAGAAAAGCCAATTCGTCGCCACAACGACTTCCCCATTGAGCAGGTGCGTGTGGCGCCCGGTGTCGGCCTCGGGTTCACCTCGGAGGGTATGGGCGGTTTCCAGCAGGCGTCCACGCTGGATTACATTCGGCCTAAGACGATTGATGAGCTGCGCCCCGGGAACAAGCAAAAGGTCGTGATGGAGGCGCGCGTCCAGGGCCCGGCACAGGGCACGATTCAGCGCGGTGAGCTGGGCGCCGTCAGCAAGAACCGCCCGGACACGTTTTACAGCCAGACGCAGGATCAGTGGCTGCGCACGCGTGGCGCGAACGACAAGGAGCGCCAACGCCCCGTGTACGACCTGAAACCGACGGCGCGCGTGGAATCCCACGTGGAGTACAAGGGCGCGGCGCGCGGCGCCGATCAGCCCGGTAAGGGCACTGCCGACGATTACGGCAAGGCCTCGGTGATGGTGTACGATAACGAGCGCCAGACCACGCAAACTCGCACGGTCGTAAGCAACTTGACGTCGGCGGTGAAAGCCATCGTGGCCCCGCTGCTGGATGTGATGAAGCACGGAGTGAAAGAGTACACGATTGACGCCCCGCGCACGTTCGGTAATATGAGCGCTCAGATTCCGGCGAAGGCGACGGTCTATGACCCCGTCAGCGGAATGATGCGGACGACGATCAAGGAGACCCTCATTCACGACACGACGATTGCGAACCCGCGAGGCCGCGATGCGGTGCCGGTGAACTACGAAGACGCCACGCGGACGACGGGTCGTGAGACGCTGCCGGTGGAGGACACGACGCGCAATATGAGCAGCCACACTTACCGCGTGGTCGTGTACAACCCGGACGCGGTGGCTCGGACGACGGTGCGCGAAACGACGGTTGGCTCAAAGAACCCGCAAGGCTACGTCGGCGCGGGCGTGGCGGGCACGGAGGGTGCCTACACGCACATTCCGGTGCAGGTCTACGCGACGAGCAAACAGTTTATGAGCGACAACCCGCACGTCGGTGACGCGGCGGGCGGCGTGTCCGACTTCCGTCCGGTGTCGGACGCTGCGCAGCGCAACGCCGAGATTGACGGTACGCGCGAGGCCCTAAACATCGCCAGCGGCCACGTGCCTTCCGCCGGCGGTGCGTACATCGGTATGTCCGCAGATGGCGTGGATATGGAGAGCAAAAAGCTCATCAGCGACGTGTACGCGGCTCGCGCCGCCGGCAACGCCGAGGCCCAGGTGCCTTCCGGCGTTGTTCCCATCCTGCCCTGCGACCTGACCCGCGGTGACCCCAGCCGTCCCAACGCGCAGGAAGGTCGCCTGGACGCGGGCCTTCTGAGCAGCCTCAAAACGAACCCTTACAGCATTCGGATCAACCCGATCGGCGCGTAGGCGGCCGCGCGTGCCGCCGCCCAAAAATTGATTTTATCCTCCCGTCCGCTTGGACAGTATCACAGTACAGTGTACAGCGTATCACAATGGCTTACCGTAGTCTGTCCAACCTGTCTATCGGTTCGGAGCTCAGCGTTGAGGCGGAGCCGTTTGATCCGGTGTCGCCGATGCGGTGGGCGCACCAGGAGTTCATTCGGTCTGAGAAACGTGAGTGGATGCTGCAACAGTATCCGATTTACTACCCGGCCGTGTGCGCGGACGCCCTGCGGACCGTCGGTCAGCCTCGCCGGGTCACCGAGGCCGCCTTCCCCGCGATGTGGACGCAGAATCACATTAACAAGTTTTACACGCACCTGGCCTTTGCCGATCCAGTGGTTCATCGCGAAACGGAGGATCCTGCCCCGACCCGCGATGAACTCGCAGACGCCGAGCGCGATTTCAAGTTCTGGCTGCTCATCCGCGAACAGAAGCGGGCCTGCGTGCGCGCGTCCGAGCGCGAGCACGTGCGTGCGAGTGTGTGCGTCTAGTCTTTCTTTTTCAAAGTATTCCCATACATCAGATTGGAACACTTATGGCAAACCCGGCAGTTCTTCAAGGTCTTTTGGACAATAAACGGGAGTACACGGATCATCTCACGGATGTACTTACCGAACAACTACTTCAAGTATTTTCGGAGGGGTACGAAGAGCTGCGCGAAAGTCAGGTGCGCCGTGGAAATCTTCTCGCTCAATTCCAAAACTGGCTTGCCAAAATCCCTGAGTGGAACGCTGCGCAGATTCGTAAGGTATTTCAGCGTATTGAGAAGCGTTCCGGGTGCAGCTACCTTGGTGATCTGGTCAAAGGCATTCTAGTGACTTACGTCAAAATTCAGGCCGTCGCCCACAGCACGCCTGCGGAACTGAGCCAACGCATTAAGGTTCGCGTGCCGACGCCCGAGAATTTTGTGCATTCCGTAGCGATCACGGCTGCCCGCCGCTTCTGGAAGCAACCGTACCTCTTCTATCACGACGTCCGCAGCCTAGAACGTCAACAAAACCTGCTTCAAGCCGAGGCGCAAATTAAAGCCGCGATTCGCCACACACTGCGCGCGTTCCTGCCGATGAAACAAATGATGGAGTATCTTCCGGGTTCTGCTGCAAATGACGGCGTTCCGGAGCCTCAGATCACTCACGACGCCGCCGCCGAGGACACCGAGTACGACGAGGCCGACGACGACGAGGACGACGACGAGGAGGCCGAGGACGATGAGGAGACCGAGGCTGACGATGCCGACGAGGACGCCGATACCGACAGTGAAAGCAACTCGGATACCGACGACGACAACGGTGCCGAAGAAGACTTCATTGAAGTCGGAAAGAAAATCGTGGACAACGACGAAGAGGACGAGGACGAGGACGAGGATGCGAGCGAGGGCGAGGGCGAGGCGCCTGTCATTACCCATTTTGAACCCATTCTGATGCAGGAGTCCGTGCCTGCGCCCGCGCCCGAATCAGAGTCCGAGTCTGATTCTGATACTGAGACGGAGCCTGAGTCAGAGCCAGCGGTAGCAGTGGCGGAGTCGGACTCTGAGTCTGAGCCGACATCGCCTATTGCGGCAACCGAGAAAGATCTCGCTTTTCTGGATGAGCCCCACAGCCCGATTCACAAAAGCCTGACGATTGATTCCCTGCGTAATGCTCGTGATAATGAGACGTTTTCGCTTCAAAAGGCTGCGCGGGCAGAGTCCGAGGAGTCCGAGGAGTCCGAGGAACCGCAGACGCAGGTGCAGGCGCGAGCGCACCCGGCCGCGCCGCGGAGTGAGCGGAGTGTCGCCAGTAGCCGCGCCGATGTTCGCATCATTCCTTTCCCTGGAATGCTAGTGAATAAAAATAAACTACGCCGCAGCACGGTCACTGGCACGGGTGCAGGCGCTGTATTGACACGGACGCCTCGTGGTCGCGCCGAGGGCGCCTTCTTCTAACGGCGCAGTGTCGGGGCGCACGTGTATGTCTCCATCGGCGGAGGCAGCGGCACGGATTTGTAAGAAATCATTTGGCACGCCGGCAGATGCGTCAGGCGGGTATTGATAGGATCCGTCTTATCGTTCACGATCGGCTCGCCGTCCACCAGTGGTTTCGCCGCGTGCGCGGCGCACTTCGTGAGATAACGCGTCTGGCCGCGCAGCTCGCTTTCCAGGTCCACGAGATTGCTGCGAACGTGCGATACCGCCGTGCCGCCCACGAGGCCGAGCTCGTGACGGCACTTGTCCTGATGCTCAAAACGGTTTGGGTTCAGGACATAGCTCAAAATACTCACATTTTCTTTTAGATCTTTCGCGTATGTACACGTATCATACGAAAGCTTATTGAAACTCATTGCACCGGTTGGTTGCACGGATTCCACTACCGTATTCATAGATATTAAGCTAGCTCAGAGTCGTCTGTTGCAGTACCGATACCAACGCCTATCTCATCCCCAGGAGACACGACGATGACATAGACGCGTTTTGATGCGTCTCTTTGGTCGTGGTTTGGGTGGGGCGGGCCGGGATCTTGGCCTGGATTATCGCGAATTCTACGATTGATATTGTGATCGCGTGCTAGAATTCCACATATTCCGAACACACAACATCCACTTGCCAGGATAAGTGGAATGATTAAAAAGAAATACCATTCGGAAAGATGCGGGCCTTCGGGATCCGGCATTTCAACACAACTTGGCTCGCGACGCTTGGTGCTCGTCGTCTTCATTTTTTCGCTAGGGCGAGCGCTTTAATGGCGCACCGAGTTACGCTGGAATTGCGCACCGCACTTGTCCAGGAACTCCTGGCGGCGCACGAAGTCGCGGGTGGAGTCGCCGCCGCGAATCCAGGGCTCCACGATGTGCTCCTCCTTCTGGATCTCGGCAACGCAGGGGATCAGAGGAGTGAAGTTGGCCGTTTGCTTCTCCATCACCGCGCGCTTGCACGAGTAGGTCACGCCTTCCAGGTTGGTGGACGACTGGCCCTGAGTGATTTTCAGCTCCTCGCCGGCATCCGCCACACCCGGTTTCAGGTTCGGGCAGCCAGTGAAGATGCGCGAGAACAGCTGGACGCGGCACCGGTCGCGCGTCAGGACCGACGGGTCCGTGCGCAGCGACGAGTAGCGGTCCACAATGCAGTCGTCGGCAAGGCCGTAGCCCACGCGGCCGCGTAGGTTCACGTGGTCGTAAGAGAACTCCGGGAACTGCGCCTTCGGGTTCTCGCACGCCACCGGGTGGTAGGTGTACAGGTTGTACCCCGAAATCTCCTCATTTTGCTTGTCGCGAGCCTCCTTCGCGCAATCGTCCGAGCAAAGACGACGCGAGTCCATAAAGACCGATGTCTTAGACATTGCCTAGGTGGTTTTACGGTATTGGGTCTGACTCTCTATAATCTGAATACGACAATAAAAATAATAGCCAGCGCGGGCGGCCCGCAATTCGCGGTCTACTTATTCGCGATATGGCGGTAGGTATTATCAAAGCATTGATCACCGTTGCCTTCTTTGCACGTCCGGCCGCGGCCGAAGCACCATTCCGCAAAGCCGGTCTGATCATTCGGGATGGTCGTAGACGGCATCGCGTAGAACTGACGCTGAGACGACATATTCCCGTAAAGGTCGCTAACATCGCTGAACAGACGCTCATTAAAGTTCGTCTCCACGGTTTCCTGAACGACCGGGTTTTCCAGAGAGCACGCGGCTGGGCGATCCGGATTCTCGGTGATGTCCAGAAGGGACGGGTTCATAAACGGGTTGTCCACCGTAGAGCGAACACACACCTTATTGTCCACGATGGTCCGGTTGGTCGCTTCTAGGAACTTTTCGGCGGCCACGCGACTCTGCTGCTCATTCTGGTAAATCACAATGCTAATGCCTGCTGCGACAATTCCGAAAAACAGGTATTTCGCGTTGCCTTTCAGCAGTGCCATCAGAATACCGAGATACGCGAAAAAACGTACAATCGCATTTAGTTTTTCTTCTAGGGTCATATTTTGAATAGGAAGAATTATATAATAGCGATCCAGTGAGAAGAATCCGGCTAAGTCAGTGTACCAAATCTTTTCTTCCATCGTCGCACTGATTACGCGTCGGCGTCAGTGCCCTCTACTGATCCCTGAACATTTTCTTTGCGGCGTTCTAGGCGGTCACGCATTCCGCGCGCCTGCGTTTTGCGGCGCAGATGTTGGTTCGCCGCGCCCATATTTGGGCGACCCGTACGCGCACCCGGTGCACGTCCGGCAGCGGCGGCTCCCGCAGCGCCGGGCGCACCGCCGCCACCACCACCGCCCATCATTCCCATAAGCGATGTTAGCATTGACATATCTAGGCCGCCACCACCGCCACCACCGCCACCACCGCCACGGCCACCGCCACCGCCGCCGCCCATAATGGATGATAGCATATCACCCATTCCCGCGAGGTTTCCCATACCTGGGATGCTGCCGCCCATTTTCGTGGCGAATTGAAGCGCATCGCTCAGCAGGTTCTCTTGGTTCAGCTCACCGGACGCCATTTTGCTTACCATCTTCTGGCTCACAGTGCCGACCAGTTTCAGTAGGCCGGAATCGGGGTTGGCCAGAGCTTTCAGAATGTCGCCGTCCTCGCCAACGCTCTTTTGGAGCTGATCCACGTCCACCTCGGCCATAATCTCTTTGGCGAGTTTGCCCAGCGACGTGTCTTCCAGGCCGCTCAGGTCAGGGCCGGAGGCGCCGCCGGCACCAGCACCGGCCGCACGCGCCGCGCCCGCGGAGCGCTGTGCCGTGTGCAGAGCGATGGCACGCTCCATCAGACGGCGAACATCCGCATCGGCAATCTCGGTCACGCGCTTTGCGAGAGCCGCCGTGGGCTCTTTTGCAATCGCTTTCAGAGTTGCTATGACTTTTTGAATTTCCTCGGTAGGAAGCTCCGCGCGCCTCAGGATACACAGGATCGTAGAGAAATAGTGAAAGGCCGGCGTGTCCGCGAAGACCGTACGGACCATTCCGACGGGGATGTCCTTGTAGAGCACCGCGGGGGTCTCGTCGGTCCACGCTTCCAGAGCGACGAGGTCATTGTCAAGGCCGGCGTAAACATTCCAAGGCTCGGCGATCTCCGCCTCGTTGAACCAGTTGCGGTACTCGGCGGAATCCTTGTCCCACGACAGATAATGGCGCTTAATCGCTTTCAGCAGACCGCGCGCCTGCTTCTCGTCGTACTTACGATCGCGCGCGAGCGACCGCAGCTTTTTAAGCACGTCAAAATAGTATTGGTTGAAAACAGTGGCCATATACTGCCGGTTGTGTATAAAAAGAATAGGCGGAGTTAGCTTTAAATGTAATACTTTTGACCAAGCTTTACAAGCACCGTGAAGTACCGCCAGATCGTCGCTTTATCATCGGGTCCCATAGATACCCAGTAGGTTTTCAGCTTCTGAATGATCGCCGAGGCATCGTTGTACTCTCCTTGGAGATCGCTGTAAGAGTTTTCCATAAAGAAGGCATCGTCCTTTGAGAGGATCTTGTCGGAGTAAGGGACAATCACCTTCTCGTTAAAGACGCCAATCACAAGACGATCGTTCATCATCATCGCCGCGGCAATGGCCATCTTATACATCTTAAAGTCGGGATCCTCTGGGAAACATTGGGTCAGATCATTGATAAACTCTTTAAAAGTTTGATTAAACTTACCGAGGAAGTCCATCCCGGAGCGCTCTGCTTAGATAGTCTATTTATATGGAAATCTCTTTATATCCGGTTTCTAACGCGCGCGGCATTAAACCGCCTCATCGCGCAGCCGGCGAATGTCATCCAGGGAAGGCAACCCTTTGCGCGCACGAGTTTCAGAGGGGGCGATGGCGGGTGGTAGGGCGCCTCCGGCAGACGCGGTCGCCGCCACGGCCGCCGGATGCGCCGCCGGAGCGTCCGTCACCGAACTCCATAGATAAGAGCGGTCTTCTAGGCCGGTGTTTCCTACCACATTATCGTCCGCAATGGAGGCAAATGCGTCTGATAGGCCGGAACCAAAGCCGAAGGCAAGAGGCTCACCGGGGCCACCGGGGCCACCGGGGCCGCCACGGGTGCCGGGGGGCGCCATTTCGGTGGCATCCCCGCGGCCGTTCGCAGCGCCAACGAGCAGTTTCCCGCGACCCGGCAAAAGTAGATGGTCAAAAACGGCTTTCCCGAACATCCACGTTTTCTGAGGGAGTATCAGCATTGCCGGCACCGAGTGTACCGCTGGCGGCACCATTTTCCCAGCCGCACGCATCGCCTCTACCGATACCCTTTTCACTATCCCGTTAGAGTCGTGCCGCTGGATGGTTTCCAGCAGCATCCGACAATGGGGGCAGTGTTCGCTATAAAACAGTAGCATTGTCCGGCACGCTACCCGACCTCTCTGTTGGCTAACAGTATTTTGAAAAGACTTCTTTAAACGCGCGCGTCGCAGATATAAGGCGGAAAAATGAAATGTCTGTAACGTGAGTAGCGAACAACGAGAGCGGCCAGCGCCAACGAGAGCGGCCAGCGCCAACGAGAGCGATAATGGCCAGCGGTACAGCGATGTTTAAAAATTATGCCTACGATCCGGCGTCGCCGACGGGGCGTCACGGGTTTGAGATTCACGGTCTGGACATTTCCATCGTGAATGGCCTGCGCCGTGTGATTCTCACCGACATTCCGACGCTTGGATTCAGTGGTGAGGAAGAGCCAAGCGTGGAAATCTCGGAAAATACCGGTCCGCTTCATAACGAGATTATGAGTCACCGGATTGGCTGTGTGCCAGTGTTTTTCAGCGAGGAGGAGACGGACGCCTTCACTGCCGACAGCTGGTCATTTGATCTGAGCGCAAAGAACACCACCGACAGCAAGATAAACGTGACGAGTCAGTTCTTCAAAGTTAAGAAGAATGATCGCGCCTTCACGGAGACGGAGGTGCGCCGCCTGTTCCCCGCGAACGCCGTGAGTCAGGAACCTGTTCTGATCACGCGTCTTCGGCCCGGTGAGGAACTCGTGCTCCGCGCAACGCCCGTCAAACAGACGGCGCGGTTCCACGCCAGCTTTTGCCCGGTGTCAATGTGCACATTTCAGTACCTCGTGGATCCGGCAAAGGCCGCGAACATCACGGATCCTCTGGAAAAAGAGCGTGCCTTTACACGTAACGCGTACGGCGAGGCGGCGGGTGTGCTCTTTGAGCTGGAACCCGAGGTGGCGCTAGGCCCGAAATACCTGGTCAGCAAGGCGTTGGATATTATGATCCAAAAGGTGTCGGGCATCCCAGCGGCGCTTTACCTCAGCGGCAGCGCGGCGTCCGCCGAAACGGCATCCGCGGCCGCCGGTGTAGCCGCCGCCGCAGGTGTAGCCGCGGCGGATATGGGTTCAAAGGTTACCGTGGCACCCGCGGCCACTGCCGGTGTGGAGTTTACCTTCCAGGATGAAGACGATACCCTCGGCAACCTTCTGCAATCCTATCTGCACCAGCGGTACGTTCGCGAGAAAGCCAATGCGCCCAATGGCGATATCGTGACCTACGCTGGCTATTTCTGCCCGCACCCGCTGGATCCCTCAATGGTCCTTCGTCTGGTGCTCGGTGCCGATGTGAACGTGGCCGGCGAGGGAACGGGCGCCGAGCCGGTGCTTTCGTCCTACATTGAGGTCGTGTCTGACGCGTGCCGTGCGCTGCAAATTCAGTTACAGCAAATTCAGAACGAGTGGCTGCGCTTCGCACCGTAAACAAAAGTCAGCCCTAATTACAGAGGTTTGGCACGAGTATGTCGGCGCCAGAACCAGTAGCAGAGCCCGGAGCGCCCGCCTGGCCAGGCGGTCTCGTTTTTACCGACGAGGTGCTTCCGGAGCTTGAAATACGGGAGCTGGTGCCGCTTTTTCTTTTGGAAGGTAATTTTAGTATTTTTAGCACACAAGAAGTTACCACTTACTTAGAGGCCCTCTTTCTACCCCGGGATGGTGACGCCGCCACTGTACGTGCGCGCGCGTTTGCGGCACTTCACGCCGCACTTCTGAATCCTCCCCCGAGTACCGCGGAAATTCGGGGGACGATTCCGGTTCTACGGAATCCACGCAAGGATCTCAACGAAGAAGAGCCCGGTGAAGTCATTAACTCAATTGCCGTTGCGCGTTCGGCGCCTACGTTTGCACAACGCCAGCGCGCACTGGACGGCGTCTTTTTCCCTCTGGAAACCGATACCGAGACGCTAGAACTAGATCCAGAGGCCGATGTACTTTACAAGCCGACGCGTCCGGAGGGCGTGACCGCTGGAATCGCGAGCCAGGCCGATGTGTCGCAAGCAACGCGTCTCTTTCCTCTGGACAGCGACTACCCTCTGATTTTGGAGAGTCTGCAATTCCAGCGCCCGGTGTACTCGCAGCACCACACGCTCAGCGAGAAGGCGGGTGCGATGCGAAAAGGCCACGCCGGCATCGTGCCTCTGCCTGAAACACCCGAGGCGGCCTTTGCGCTTGCTCTGGATGACCTTGCGAAAACCGTGGAAGAGAGCGGTACCGCAGATGCGCATACGCTGAAAGCCGCGATGGATCTCTATGGGTTGAATCTGGATACTTTGTCTGAAAAGGATACCGAAGCGCTTTTGGATCGTGTGAAGAAGGCGTTTCGCGCAGCGGACCGCAGGCCAGCGGCCGAGGACGCGGACGCGGGCAGCCGTCGTTCTGCGGCACCGAAGGGTAAAAAGGTGCTGACGGCGACGGAAACGGGTCGCGCGCTGATTCTTGGGCTCCAAGAGTATCTCAAACGGCCCGCAACGTTTCAAGACCGCCTTGGGCTCTATGAGACTTATCTCCAAAATCCGCCACCAATGCCGGCCCTCTCAGATATTCCAGAGACGCTCACTGGACTCGCGGAAGCACTTTCGCGCCGCGAGATTGAACTGCGCGACGTCGTTGAATATCTGCGGATTATGCGGCTCCGTAGGATCTATGACTTTATTCGCTCTCAGATTGAGACGTACAGCAAAGCAAACCCAGAAAGCCTTCAAGCGGCCCAAAAGGTCGCTGCGACCCTTCGGGTGGCGTGGGATCGTCTTGTCGCGCCGAGTATCGCGTACTCTTCCTTACGTTTTCCGGTTGCCGCAGATATGGAGGAGATTCAAGCGGGCCGAGACACGAGCAATTACGATGGAAACCCCACAGACGATCCGGAGCTGGGTGGTATGGTTCCGGACGCCGCGGCCGTTGTCGCCGCATCGGAGGCCGCCGAAACACTGGGAACCACCGCATTCGCCGACGAAGCCGACGATGCCCTATGGGAAATGGCGGAAACTCAGGAAACGACGGAAACATCCACACCCGCCGGCCTAGGCATCGTTGGAATGCCACCGGGAAGCGACGAAGTGGCCCGTATTCTGCTGCCAGTGTTCCAGCGCCTCAGCCGCGCCACCGGCCTTCCAGTGAACTACGTTGCTCTCGTAGAACTCTGGCGGGCACGCGTGCTACGCCGCGCAACGACCGAGGTGTGGTCGGAGACAACGACGGCCGCTGCGGCTCCGGCGGCGGCCGCAGCGCCTCTGGACTTCCTGGACATCACTTCGGTTCAAGAGTACATTGCCGTTCATTGGCCTGCCGAGGAACATACTCGGCTGCGTGCACGCGCTCGGGAAATCAGTCAAGAGCTCACGGCTGCTGTACGTGATGCCTTTGTTATTGGGGTGTCTTATTGGTTAATCACTGTGCAACAGGCGGCGGTCGCGCGAGCACTGGTGTTTGATCCTCTGGCTGGCAATGTCCGGTACCTTGATAAGTGGTCGCCGTTTGGCCCGCCCCTAAGTGGTACGACCGCAGGTGCAGCGGCAATGGGAGAACCGGGTGCCCTGACGTATATGGCTTACATAATCCTTGACACGCCGCTCAGCGGAACGGTGGCAGGCGTGGAAAATGCCCTACGGTTTGCCGATATTGCCTCGCTGTATTCGGCGGTCCTAAGGGAGTCCCGGAACGCTTTCCCGGACGAATGTGCGGCCCTTGCGACGCACTGGGCAACCTATCGGGCGGAGACGGAGCAGGTCACCGAACGGGTAAAAGCCGCCGAGGTTTCGCTTGCAGAGGCCATTCAGCTGAAACAGCGTCACCGTGTGCTGCGCGAATACGTTAAAGTCCTGCTTTATCTGCCTGGGCTGCTCAGTGGAAAAGGTCCGCGGGCGGTGGGTCCGGGCGCCGCCGCTGCGGGATGCTGTCTTCAAAAACTGAACGCGGACTACAAGGCCGATATGGACTGGCGGACGCAGAATAAAAGGCTCGCTCAGCTGAAAGACACGTTCGCGAAGAAGCGAATGACGCGCGTGGATCGCCCGGCGCTGGCGCTCCCTCGCGGTGCCGTTGCGCCGGCGGAGGCGCCGCCCACGGCGCCTGTTGTGGTGCCTGCGCCGGAGGTCGCGGCTCCGGAAGTCGCGGCTCCGGAGGTCGCGGCGCCCGAGCCCGTGGTGATCGCTTGGTTAAACAGCCTAGCAACGCGCCCACCGCTGACCTTGCTGCCGCAGGGACTCCTCGCGGGCATTCGCAACGACAGTCGGATACTCGCGCCTATGACGGAGCGTGCGCTGACGCTGGCGATTCGGACGTCTCAAAAGCGGATGCCGGGATTCCCAGAGAAGCTCGTTGCGCAAGTCGGGACCGATGAGCTTACTGGCCTACTCACGCTGGTCGCGACGACTCTGGCGCACCGCCGGACATCCTACGCGCCTGAGAGCCCCGAGGCCGTCGCGCTCACGGAGGCAATGGCGGCGATTCGGACGTTTAAGACGGAGTGGTCGCACCTAGACAGCATCGTAGACGAGCGGGATCTGCCGGATCTGCGGCGAATCGCACAGTACGTGCTCGCGCGCGCGATATGCAGCCCCGCCGACCCCAGTGCGGGTGGCGCGGCGGCGCGGACGCTCTCGCTGCCTCAGGCGGTTCAAGCCGCCTTCCTGCCTGCAATGGTCAAGGAGACGCTTACGGTCATTGCTGCCGCACTTGCCGCTCGCGAAATGCCAACCGTGGAGGATCAACAGGCGTTTATCACGCAAAAACGTGAGGAACAAAAAACACAGATCTTATCGGAACTGGACGTGCTTACGGTAGAAGAGCGCGAGCTGGTGCTTCAATCGCGCCGCCTCGGATTCGGCAGCGTCGGCGCCCTTGGTGGAGCCCTGCGAGGCACCGAAGCCCCCGCCGCTCCGGGCGAAGAAGGACCCGCGACCGCCCTTGCTGCCGCTCCCGTCGCGGAGCACGACGCCTGGGCGGAAGCACTAGACTTCCAAGCAGGTATGGGCCAAAACCCCGATGATATGAATGAGGACGCGATCTAGCCGGTAGCCTATCGGCGTCCAGCATAATTTTTGTATAGGTAGTTATATTACGTTAGCCGCCGCCAATCGTCTCACCCGTTCCCCAGCCTTGGATGGCGCCTTCGGCTTCCAAATTGGACTGCATATTCTTCTGTTGAGCCGTCAAAATTTTAAGGGTATTTATTTGAGGCGTCTTTAATTTTAGATTTGTATTTTCGTCCAAGAGCACGGATGGGTAGGGGGCATTTGGTCCGAGGACGCCTTGGGGGATTTCTAGTTCAGTGGGCTCTTTGGTGTCGCTGGCGAGGACGGGATAGAGGCCGATTTGGTCTGCGTAAACGATGCCGACAACGCGCACGGCGACGACGGTGATTTTCCAAACAGGCACGGCGGCGTTTGCGGGTCCAAATGCAGTGGGCATACTGCCATCTGAAAGGCTTGGCGTGGCGCGGACGACGAATTGCACGTGCTTGCCGTGGTACTTTGCAAACCGGTAAAACACGACATCAATCGTAAGCCGCAGGGACGACGGTCCGGGGGCGCCCGCGTCCGCAGCGGGCGCGACGGCGTACTCAGTAAGACGGTCGTGTACCATTTGGATCTTCGTGGTGTCCGAGACATCCGGTAGTTGAAGCGCGGCGCGACTGGCTTCGCCGGTGGTCACGCGATCGTTGATAAAACGCACCGCTGCGTCGTAGGCTTCGCTGACATACGTCCCGATCACACCCTCGGGCGGCGTCGGGCCTACTGGCCAATCCTTTATTCCGACGAGGGCCTCTTTCTCAACATCGCACGATTGCTGGAAAAGAGTTTGAAGTCCTTTTTGAAAGGCGTCGTTGTTCAGTTCGGCGTAATAGGCACGCGGGTATTTGACCGTTGGGTCAATTGGTACGCTTCCGGCGATGGGCCGACGGTCCCAGGGCGCGGCGTCCGTGGCGTTCGCAAACGCCTCGCGTTGCTTCCGGGCAGCAAGAGCAATAAGAAACAGCGCCAAAAGCGCGATAAGCAGCGTTCGCATCGCACGGATTCCCTTACTCATAAAAAGGATAGATATCTCGCTAGTCTAGATTAGCCTAGCCAAGCGCTGTACCGGGTGCGTAAAGAAGCACCTCTTTTTCTAGCGCTTTCCGCGCCTCCGTGTCTCCCTGAAAGACGTAGTCGGGTTGATCCTGAGACGCGCAGCAGTCCGTTTTGGTCGCGTCGGTGCAGCCGTAACAAAAGGGCGTGCCCTCGTTCCGCCGAAAACCCGTTGCGCGAACACCGGCGGGCATTTCGCAGACGCCGCCGGTTTTGCAGCCGCCGCGACTAATTTCGGCCGTAGACTCGTTCCAGAAGGGACAGTCGCTGTTGCGGAAACACGGGCGATCCCAGACTTCCTTACTGTCTTTGAGATTGCCGATGACGTCGTAAGGAGACTCACACTCCGCTTTGGATCCGGCCGAGCGATTCCCGAAGCAGCGGTAGCTTGGATCATAGGCATCCACTGGGTTTTCTAGGCGCGATACGGTGAAGCCTTCGGCGGCGGCGGAGCTCGCAACGGTCGCTCCCTGCGCGGGCGTCTGGCCTTCCAGGAGCACCACCGGTTGCGCCATCTTGAAAAGTGGCCCATAGGCATCCTTTGGAAACACGAACGCCTGTGTGCTGATTCCGCTGTCATTGAACATCGTTGCGAGGGGGGCTTCTTCCAAACTGGCGTAGGGGTAAAACGCCTGAACCCACGCCGCATTGATGTCCGTAAAGCCTTGGGGGTACACACGCTGGCGTTTGAGCATTCCAATGAAAGGGCTGCCGGGGACGACGTAGGTAACAATGCGATAGACTTCCTTGTTTTCCAGGAGTTCGCCGAGGGCGTCCCAGCGGCCCATCGGGATCTGGACGAGTTTGACGGCGTCTTCTGGGATGCGGTAACCACGCAGCAGGGACTGGATAAATAGAAGATCGGTGCGTTGAAGGTAGCCGATCGTCTTCCCGCGCCACTCAAAGGTACATCCAACATCCGGATCGCGGCTTTGGGCGGCTTGAAGTCCGGATAATATCACAAAATACCCGGCGGGGGCCGTAGCGACGCGGGTAATCGTGTTCCCCGATTCGGCAGTGAGCTGTTCAAGGTCCCGAGGATCTAAGACGGCGAGAACGCTCTCGGCCCCCGACGGACGCAGGGCGGCCGGAATGTCCTGTCCGGAGAGCACGGTTTCGGTGAGCGCACGCGCGTCTCCGTTGCGCACGTCCCAAGTCCCGAAACTCCGGAGGGCCGCCCATTGAAGATGATTCAGCGGATTCTCAGAATACATCACGACGGGTGCAGCGCGGCCATTCGCGGCGGCCGCAAACTTTTCGGTCGCCGATGCCGACGCCGACGGCATCGGCGCATCCAGCGCGGGCCCCCAAATAATGCTACCAAGAATCGCTACAATGACGGCGAGTCCAATAAATAGAGCCCCGAACGCATTTGCGCGGCAGGACCCAATCATTCCGACTTACGCTATCTCCTTACTATTCAAATATATCTTTCAATTACAAGGAGACGGCGACACGTAAGCGAATAACGCAATGATTTCGTTCATTTTAAACCGCTGGCAACTCGCGCTCGTCTTTTACGTCGTCTTTGTTCTCACCATTCTTGCTACGAAGCCGGCGATGCTATTTGAGCAGAATGGCGCACCGAAGCGCTGGGGACCTAAGATTACCGACGACACGTCGCCGTTTGCCATCGCGTTCCTATTCCCTTTCGTAGGTATCCTGTTTTACTACATTGCCACCGTTCTGGACTTTTCGGTCTCCGGGATGAACCGCGTGCGGGCGTAGGCTTAAAGAGTCCTAATGATTGAACTCTAATAGCGGAATACGAATCGCGAATGGCGTCACCGGTTTTGAAAACGGTGGAAAATTGGCTGGTCCGGCAGACGGCGCCAAATGCCGCGGCGGGCGCCGGCGGGATGCTGGGGTTTCATTCGGTTCTTTTTATTCTTGGGAATTCGGGTACGGGTAAAACCCATCTGGTGCGGACGCTTTGCGAAGCACACGATTATGATCTTCAAATTCTTCATAGCCAAAATTGTGAAAGTGCGCGGGCATTAGCGGACCGTCTCGGTAAAATGACGCGCACACGCCTCGTACAAACCTTTGCAGGCACGACACGACCGGTCGTGATTCTCATAGATGAGTTGGATACCTTGATTCAAATGGATCGGATGATGCTATCTACGTTGACGGACATACTTCACGGAAAGACGCTGCCGCACGTGGCCCTCATAGCAATCGGTGCGCCGGCTCAGGAAAAGAAGCTAGGTGCCTTTAAAAGCGCGTGCTGCCAAATAATCTATTGCTTTCCTCCGAGCGACGCCGATCTGTTCCTGTTCTTGCGGTCACGGAATGCCGCGATTTCGGACGCTGCTGCCCGTATTCCCGCCGATCGGCTGATGGCAATGGCCGAAGAGGCGGGCGGCAGTTTTCACGCAGCGTGCCGATTATGGGACGCGGCGATGTGCGGAGGCGCAAGCGCAAGCGCGGGTGCGGGCGCGGGTGCGGGTGCGGGCGCGGGTGCGGGCTCGGAGAATGCAGTGGCCCCCGAGTTTCACTCCATCTTTCGCGCAACGCCCGAGGCGGTCGCGACGGTTGCGCGGGTTTTCTCCGAAGATCCGTGGTTGGCGCCTATGAGGTTTCACGAGAACCTGATAAAGGAGATAAGCAACCGTAAAGGCCTCGTTCGGGATAAGATGCGCGTCTATCGCGAGCTTTTACAAGCGTTGTGCGACTGGGATCAATGGATGATTGCTGGCGTAATGGAGGATTCGCCGTCCGAAACGGCTGAGGCGGGAGGCCCGGATCCCTCGGATTACCTGGCGCGGCGCGTTGTTGGAGGTTTGTCTGAACTTCAACGGAAAAAGAACACGACGATCACGGATGCAGATCTTCAAGATTTTACGAAAGTATTTAGTCAAATTTCTATTCAAAAGAAACAGGAACGTGCCACATATTGTGCAACAGACGCGGGATTCCCCTGGGCGGATGCCCAAATTTTCTATCACGGTTAGATAGGTAGATATGGCCGACCAAGGCGCAAAAGAGATTCCCGGTCCAGGGCCCGACGCGGCCATTCTTGGCGACGCCCCGGCACCGGCTGCGGTGGAGGTGCCTGAGGTGGCGCCGGCACCTGCCGCGGCCGCGCCTGCGGCGGCTTCTGCGTCGGCCCTGGCATCCGACTTCACTTCTAAGGCATCCGAGACGACCACGGCGATTAAGGAGAAAATGAAGAGCATTGGTGCGCGCCCCGCCGGCATTCTGGTGGGCCTTATTGTGGTTGCGCTGCTCGGTTTCGCGATCGCCTACGGTCTGTACTGGATGATTAACACTCTGGTTCTGAACAAGCGCCAGACGATCATTGACGGCACCAAGAACGGCGTGACCGGCTCGGACTACCGCCGCTTTGACGGCTCTATGGTTCCTAAGGCGACGAACGGCAAGCGCATCAGTTTCTCGTTCTGGATTTACATCCACGACCTGCAAAAGTTCCAGGGCACCGTTCGCCACGTATTCCACCGCGGCGACCAGGCGATTGACGTGACCTCGGCGCAGAACGGCCCCTCGCCTTACGTGTTCCTGGACTCTGAGAAGAATAAGCTCTACATTCTGATGGCGCCCATTGATCTGCCGGCCGATGTTAAGTCCACCGTGGATGCGATGACGAACCCTCAGGACAAGGCTCGCTATATGGCGTCTCGCTACGGCATTGTCGTTGACTACGTGCCGATCCAGCGCTGGGTCCACATCGGAGTGACGGTGAATGAGAACGCCGGCGGCGGCATCATTTCGGCCTTCGTGGACGGCGAGCTGATTAAGACGATCAGCAGCGGCTCCACAGCGACCGTGGGTACGTCCAGCGTCTCGGCCGACATCACGCGCCTAAACCTGGACAAGGTCGGCGACATCTGGGTGGGCGGCTCGCCCAGCGAGAACGTCGGCCCCGGCTTCGCGGGCCTGGTCAGCAAGATCACGTTCTTCAACTACGACCTGAACGCGAAGGATATGTACCGCGACTACCTGAGCGGCCCGATTGACAGTATGATGGCGCGCCTCGGCCTGCCGGCGTACGGCATCCGCACGCCGCTGTACCGCATTGGTTAAGGAAAGGCGGGGCGGCATTCTAATTTTTTCTCCACAAATCTTCCATTATCTTGTTCAAGATAGGACGATTTGGATACTCGGTCGTTTTGTACTCATAGCAGTTGAGAACTGCGCTCGCTGTGCCGCTACCGCTGCCTTCGCCGCCGCTGCCTTCGCCACCGCTGCCTTCGCCGCCGCTGCCGCCGCCTCCGTCGGACATCATATGAAAACACAGGTACATATCTAAATAATTGAGAAGGCATATCTGTTCCAGGTCTGGAAATGGCATACTTTCTAAGCGCCACGGTCTTCGTGGGGCTCTTGGGTTCTGGCTCGTGTAAAGGTGGCAGTTTCCGAATTGCAGCGCGGCTTTCCGGTCTGTGAAAAACAGCAGTGCGGTTTTGCTGCAACACAGGTCCATATCGGCACGCATAACCGGCCGATGAACGCCGTAAAGTGTCCTGCGGGACACGATGCCGTGAACGAGGTCGCCGCGCACCCCACGCGGGACGGGTCCTTGAATGCTAAAATGAATCATCCACGTGGCTTACGCTGTGCTGAGCACGGTCGTGTGGTATCTCTTATTTTCTAGTGATCTAATAGAGTCCGGACAGCTTTATACCGTTTCGTGCTATTCCGCAAAGACAAGATGTCCGCGCTAGGAGGCACTTTTCAGGTGATCATCGCGGTAACGCTGGTGATTTTACTGTTTGCCATTGGATTCGCCGTTTACAACCTGGAAACGATGCGCGCGGTTCAGGACGCGGCCAAGCAGAAGCGTCGCGTGGACATCTTCACGGGCGTTAAGGACCTCGTGATGACCGGTGAGGAGAATTACGAGACGCGCGACGACACGATGGCGACTTACAAGGATCTGGCACTGTCCGTGAACCAGGGCTCCGGCGCTGAGTTCACTTACAACTTTTGGATGTACCTGGACCGTACGCCTCTGGGCATTGATACCGCCGTCGCCGACAAACAGGACACGGCGCAGGTGACGGATAAAGGCCTCGTTGAGGCCTCGGCGACCGGCGCAACGCCGGTGGTTATTCCCGACGATATCATCCTGCTGATGCGCGGAAACAAGGTGCCCGTGACGTACAAAAACATTTGCGGCGCGAACAAGACCGATATCATCACGAAGTCGCCGCTCATTAAGCTGGAACGGAACGCGAATGTCCTGACCGTTGAGTTCAACACTGTGGATGCGCCCGATATGACCCACGAGTCGTCTCGGAACACCTGCAAGGACAACTCTACGAACTGGGCGACGATGAACAACCACAAGATCGCCGTCGCGGGTCTGCGCTCAAAGCCGAACCTGGACAAGAAGTGGTTTATGGTCAGCGTAATCATCCAAGACACGACGCCGGTGGATCCGCTGCCGATCCGCAACAAGGTGCGCTGCCTGATTTACATCAACGGCGTCCTGGAACTGGAACGCTACACGGATGGCCGCCTCGTGAACTCGCCGATGCAAACGGACCCCACGGTCCTGCTGCAAAATGCGGGGAACCTGTACGTCTACCCCGACGTCCGCGGGCCGAACGGGCGCGCGATGTCTTTCCGCCCGACGGGTCTCAGTGCCAACGCGAAAGGCCTGATGATGGCCGATCTGAGCTACTTCAACTACGCCATCACAACCGATGAGATCACCTCGCTCTTCCGCGGCGGCTTCACCAAGACGATGGCGCCGAGCATTTCGCAAATCACAAGCGTGGACAAAAACGACATTATGACGAACCTGTCGCTGGCGCCGGACAAGAAGCAACTGGTGTCGTTTTAAGGCGTAGCCGGTTGGTTTATTTTTGATTGAATAATCGCAGATTAGCGACAGTTCTGATATGGGGTTAAGTAAGTTATTTGTTGATTTTCGGGAATCTTAATCAATTATTAGAAAGAAGAAAACACTCCGTTTTTCAGAAACCTTTCTAGGTCCATAGGATTTGGCTAGGATGTATATAATTTGAAAGAATATTTTATTACTTTTTATATAAAAACTCTATTTTAGTGAGTAACATTTTTAAGAATTTCATATATAGTATACCACTACTGGTGTATGATTATATACTTCTTAAAAATTCGTGATCAAAAAAGGTACACTTTTTATAGGTGAATGTACACTTTTATTATACAAATGTACACGTTATTATTGTTAACTATAATAGTATTTAATGTTACCAATACAGTAAGTAAAAATGTAAACTATTTAGTCAATATTCAATCAATTTACAAGAAGAAGAAAACACTCTACTTTTTCAGAAACCTTCTAAGGTTCATAGGTCCTAGCTTGGATGTATATAATTTGAAAGAATATTTTATTACTTTTTATATAAAAACTCTATTTTAGTGAGTAACATTTTTAAGAATTTCATATATAGTATACCACTACTGGTGTATGATTATATACTTCTTAAAAATTCGTGATCAAAAAAGGTACACTTTTTATAGGTGAATGTACACTTTTATTATACAAATGTACACGTTATTATTGTTAACTATAATAGTATTTAATGTTACCAATACAGTAAGTAAAAATAATTTAAAACTATAATACTATACGATTACAGGAAACCGTACTTCATCTATTATATTTATGATTACATCTTTATCTTTTTTAGATGGAATAAATCCTAATAGATGATTACATACACATTTATGCATCAATTTATAACTATTTAGAATATCATCGGTAAATGCTTCATTATTAGATATACCATCCCCCGCAATACATTCAAGCATTTCAATTAAAGATTTAGTATATACTGCATTGTCAATTATTTTACGGTAGGCCTTTTCTTTTTTCGCAAAGCTCATAAATGTTATTAAGTTTTCTACAATAGCCTTCGTAATAGTAGAATACTCACTTTTGTCTTTAAATTCCCATTGAGATCCTGTATATACTTCAAAGCCTCTTGAATTTTTATTATATCTACGAAAACAGCGATTTTCTGGGCGAGAATAAATAGATGTCATAAATCGGGACATAATAATATTAATTTCAGGATTATTGATAATAGATAAGTATATGGAGGGCGTGATATGATCTACCATAAATATAGTTTCTGTATCATTATACTTTACTAAATGAATCAAAGGCTTCTCTGGAATTATTTTAGCAGCCGTGTCTTTTAATAGTTGTCGTTTTTCTGATGCTTCTATTATTTGTTTCTTGTTTGCCTCATCCATTTCTTTTTTTATACGTATCTTACATATTTTCCTGTGATTACACTTACTTGCTTTGCTTGAAAATTCTTTATTGCAAAACTCACATTCTAACGCTCCTAAGCCTTTACAGTTTAAAAAGTGGGTATTAATAAAATATGTTTTAGAATGAATACAATTTTTACATTTTGGACACGTGCCATCGTAAGTATTAGCTAATATTAAACGCTGAATAGATAAATCCAAGTCTAAATGCCCGACTTTAATATGTCGTTTAAAATTATAAAGAAAATTAGTTCTATAATCACAACCTAAACAGTTGTACCGCATTGGATTTACGCACTCGTCACTTGGCATCTTGCCAAGATTAGATATCTATTATTTACCGCGAAAATATATTTTCAAAACAGACGCACCAGAACTGGTAAGAGAATTTAATAAATTGGATACCTTTTTAACAATAAGTGTACATTTTTAACAATGTTTGCACTTATTGTTAAAATACATAAGAATATAGTATAGGATTTTATAATAAAACAAAAATAAAAAGGAACCTAGGACAGAACGTCCAACCTATATAGGTTTCCGAAAAAACGCAAAGTTTTCTTCTTTCTGCTTCAAACGTCCAAAACAGCAACTAATTATTTGTCATTTCGTATAAATTACCCATTCAATTGCGACACTGATATGGTAAGAAGTATTCAATCATTAGTTCTGTCTTTAAAATGCGAACATTTCACCTCAAAATGCGAACATCTCACCTCAAAATGCGAACATTTCACCATATTATTTTAAGGTTTTTCTAAATTTTCTTACCAGTACTGATATTGTAAGTCAAATGTACGTCGGAGTAAATGTCGGAGTAACAGTATATATTTTTATAATAAAACAAAAATAAAAAGGAATCTAGGACGGAACGTCCAACCTATATGGGTTTCCGAAAAAACGCAGAGTTTTCTTCTTTCTGCTTCAAATGCCACCCCCACTCACTTCGCCAGCCGCCTCTGGATGCTCGCCACCACGCGCTTCGGCCATTCCTCGTACACCGGCGCGCCGCCCTTCACCATCATTTTCAGGAGCCGCTGAAAGACCCGATCTTCCGCGGAGCTCGCGTTTGCGCGCATCTTACGCTCAATCAGGGCGGCCATTGCCAGATAGTAGGTCATTCGCGAGGTTTGGGCATCGCCGACGCCCGGCACCGGCGCATACGGGTAATCCGCGACCGTCCCGGATTTCGTGAACGCTTTCATATACTCCGTGACTTCCGGGAGCGCCCGGACCGCATCGGGCAATCCCGCCGTGATGTCAAAGGCGTACACGAACTTGTACTCAGGAATTGCCAGATGACGATCGGTATGGTCCGCAATAACCGATGTGTTGTCGTCCAGCATCAGCACGCGGTTCTCCGTAACGTGCTCGCGCGCCTCCGGCTTCCGCAGCGCTTTGTAGTCGTCTTCCAGGACGCGGAAGATCTTTTCCAGAGTCGCAGTAATGGATTTCGTATAAGAGAAGCTCCCGTTCTGGTCCGCGCCAATGTGCGTATCCTTCCGCGAAAAGTACGGCCGGTGCACGCGAATCCCGCAAAACTTCTCAATTTCGCCAATAATCGTCGGCACCCACGTATCCGACCCCGCGCTGAATACGAATACTTCCAGACCGTCATAGGCCGCTTGAAGGCCCTGAATGAACTCACAGAAATACGGGCGCAGCAAACCGGAACGAAACGATTCAGCGAAATGCGAGGCAAATCCCGCGGAACTGATGCCTTTTTGACGCAGAGCGTGATGCAGCCCGTGCTCTTCAATGACGTAGTTCACGTCGCCCACGACAGTCGCGTCCAAGTCCAATATCAGGATGTATGGCAGTCGTGCAGCAACGGGTTTCTTTTTCATATGGCTCGTGCGATGCCACGCGATGCTACGCTACTCTTAGCCCGTAATTTTTGTATTGAGCGCCCACCACTTAAAGCCGACACCCTCTATTTTGTCTATCTGAAAGATAGGGGAAGACCGGTTTCGGTCTTTAAAATACAGCGCGTCAAAAATGCCCGGCGGCGTTATGCAGCTGATTGCGGTGGGTCAGCAGGACCAGTATCTGACTGGGTCGCCCACGATGAGCTATTGGCGCACCGTGACGAAAAAACATACAAATTTCGCGATGGAGAGCGTCCGCCAGACATTCACGACGAAACCGTTCCTGGATGTCACCGGCGGCACGACGTTCACGTGCCGCATCGGGCGCGTCGCGGATCTCCTGGCCAACGCCACGCTCGTCTATGAGCTCCCCAGCATCTACTCGTCCGCCACGCTGCGGTTCCGCTGGATCAAAAACCTCGCCCACCATATGATCGCGTCTTACGCCATCCGGATGGACACGCAACTCATTGACCAGGGCTACGGCGAATGGATGGACATCTGGAACGAGCTTTCGCTGCCCCCTGGGAAAAAGTACGCCTATGAGCGGATGACCGGACAAACTGAGGAGTTCGTCGCGCCCAAAGCCTTAGAAGACCGGATCATCATAGAAAACAACCAAGTGACCTTCGTCCAGTATCCCGAGGCTACGGCGACCGCCCCGTCCATCCTCGGCCGCCAGTTCTTCCTGCCCTTGCCTTTCTGGTTCTCGCGGAATCCGTCGCTGGCCCTTCCACTCATTGGCCTCCAATACCAGAACGTGGACGTCACGCTGGAATTCCGCGGGATTGAGCAGCTCTACCAGATCTACGACGAGCGCACCGACGAATACGTCGCCCCGGGACTCTTTCGCCAGCGCTATTCCGGCGACCCCGCGCCGCCCGATGTGTCCATAAGCGCCTTCACGCGTTTCGGCGGTGGCGGCAGCCCCCTCGTGGACCTCAGCGCCTATCTAGAATGCACCTACGTCTTCCTGGACACCGAAGAGCGCTCAACGGTCGCGACGACCCCGATGGACTACCTCGTGGAACGCGTCTACCGCAGCGAATACGGCGGCGTCAACGGCCCCGCCGTCATTGACCTCACCCTCACGAATCCCGTGAAAGAACTCCTCTGGTTCACGCGCCGCAGCGACGCCTTCCTCTTCAACGAATGGGCGAATTATACCGCCACCAATCCCGAGAACGACCGCGCGCCGATTCTCGCCACCGCAAAAATAATGTGGAACGGAATGGACCGCCTAGAAGAAAAGCCGGGCGCCTATTTCAATATGCTCCAACCCTACGAATACCACACGAACACCCCGCGCCAAGGCATTTACACGTACAGCTTTGCACTGTTTCCGGAGAAAAATCAACCAAGCGGCGCATTCAACGCGTCTAAAATCAATAAGATCCAAATGTACGTAAACACCAACCCGAAAGTAGACACCCAGTACGACTATGAGTATGACTTTACGGTCTTTTCACTTTATTATAACATTTTTAGGGTAATTGGAGGTAGTGGTGGTATGGTTTTTGCTAATTAGAGGGTGGTATCTTATTTTATAATTCAGCAGAAAGTGGGATAGTACCCGAAGACAACCCTACCCACACTCCCACAACACCCCCTGACAAAGCACCTGCTCCAAATGAATATGTATTTATTGATGATCTTGATGTTCCAACTGATGTTGATACCTTACTTCCAACATTTTCATGATCTAAATTAATACTTGATGGTAATGTTGGGGTTGGAATAACTCGCATTGGTACTTTAAATATATATGCAAGAGTTGCGGTAGTAGTACCTGTAAATGTTCCGTATGCATCACCCGATCCAATTACTTGATAATACCGTTGACACAACTCCATTTCCACCGGATAAGGCCTCACTTCAAAAGGCGTCGCCACACTTCCCAGCTCTAATTGGACCCCGGTGATATCAACGTAGTCGGCGGCGCCTGCGGTGCCTGTTGGAAGATATGCAAATTGTAATCCTAATTGAGTTACCGCTGTATCAGTTATAGTTACCGAATATTTTGCACGTGACCAGTTTAAATTTATTGGTAAAAGATTATTAATATCAACTTGACTAGTTAATCCAGATCCTCTCTGAATTCCTTGATCAATACCTTTACCAGTACTAATAATAGAATATAATGAACTTGCACTAAAATTAGCTCCTGTTCGATAATAAAATGATAAAGTTATTGTTTTGCCAGCAAATTTTCTAGAGTCTTGTGATTCTAAACCGTAATTTAAATATATAAAAGAAGTACCGGTTGTATTTACTATTCGTGATATTCTTGCGAATGTAGTTATACCCGCTTCTGTAAATGGTAAATCAGATGCACTAATATTTGTTCCCTGCGCCATTTGTGAATCCGTTGCATAACCAACGCGGAATACACCCCATCTATCTACCACATATCTAAATGTAGCACCTACCGCAGTCATACTCGCCAAGTTCGTACTCGTCCCCCGTTGATTAATCCTCATATCCCCGTTTATAATAGCATTCCGAAACGGCTGCAACCCAGCCTGCGTCTGACCCGTATTCGGGTTTACATACAACCCTGACGACGCCATTGCAACGACGTGCCACTCTACCAACAATCTTACAAAAATATACCAAGATTCCGCGTGCAGTAAAATATGACCTGACAATAGAGTCACTCCGACGTTAAATGAATCTTCTTACCATCCTTCTCATTCTTATAGTCGCCTACCTCCTCTACATAATGCTGGACAGCTACCGTTCCTTAGAGCGCGAACTGCGCGAGATCCGCCTGAAATGCACCGGATCTCGTGAGAGCGCGCTAGCCAGCAAGGACCCTACGGAAACGCTGAAAGACCGTCTACTTTCCGGTCTGCAAAAGGCGGTTGCTGTAACATCTCCGTCCGCGATGCCTCCGGCTCGTCAGTAACATCGCTGGCTTGTCAGTAACATCGCCGACTCGTCAGTAACGACATTGACTTAAAGCTTTTGCGCTTAATTTACTGAAAGGAGCGAATGCCTCCCCGCGTAAGAGCAAGCCGAAGTCGCAAAGCGGTCGCCGCGGCGGCTGCCGAGGCAGAGGCACCTCCTCCGGCGGTCCCTACGCTGCTGGAACCTGAGCCCGCAGCCGGAGACGCTGCGAACGCCGATGCGGCCCCCGGCGCTGAGGACGCGGGAAGCGCCACCTCCGAGGAGCACGAGCAGGTCATCCTGCAAATGCCGCTGAACCCCGAGCGCATCCACGACTTACTTCACCAAGACGAGATTCAGACCCTGCTGGAATACAACCCGAACATTACCATCCCCGCGCCTTACGAACATCGGAACACGTTTGCGTCGGATCCTTACCATATGGCGGTCAGCGACGAGGAGACCGACGCACAGCAGCAGCAGCAGCCGGTGGCGCTGCCGCCCACCGGTGGCGCAGCGCCAACGTTTCCCACCGCGCCTCCCGCCCCCGCGATGGACCCCAAGACCGCGGCCACCAAAAAGGCCCGCGTGTGCTTCCACTGCTGCCACGACATCGGCCATATGTGCTTCGGGATGCCGACGCGCTACGACGGCCACACCGAGACCTTCACGACCTACGGCAACTTCTGCTCGCTGGAATGCGCCGCCGCGTTCAATTTCAGCACGCATATGGGCAGCGACCGCTCCTGGGAAATCCACAGCTGGATTCAGATTCTCGGCAAGCGCTACGGCTTCACCGAGCCCATCCGGCCCGCCCCGTCGCGCTACCTGCTCCAAATGTTTGAGGGCCCGCTCACGATTGAGCAGTTCCGCAAAGCCCACATCACCCAGTCGCGCACCCTGGTGCTGAACATCCCCCCGATGATCAGTATGCCGTCCCAGCTGGAATGCATCAACACGTCGTACTGGACCGAGAGCGCCCCCTCCGCCTCCGGTGCCCCAGCCGTTCCAGCGGCCGCCGCGCCGCCCGTACGTCCCACCGTCCCCGCCGACGGCCGAGAGCGCAAGAAGACACTGGACGCCAAGATGAACCTCACGTTCACTGCGGCGCCCACAATCATCACCGCGGCGGCTTAGGCCGCCGCGGGAGTAACCGCGGCAGCTTAGGCTGCCGCGGGAGTAAAACCATTTAAAGAGAAAAAATGATATCCTTTTTGTGAATGTGCTGAACCAACGTCCCAGCATATCCAGAGCGAGCCCCCGCTCTAACAATGGCCGAGGCGACGCCTCCGTCCGCGACGACGCCCGGCGGTGCCGGCACTGCCCCGTTTCCTCCGATCCGCATCTCCACGATTACGTGGAATGGCTCCGTCTGCGCTCCGGTAGATTTCGCGGTGTTTTACGAGCACGCCACGGTTACCGATATACCGCCCACGGACCCCGCGGCGATCGGTAAGATCGTCTGGGCGGATTTCCACGGCAAGAGCTCCCGCGGCGTGTACCCAAAGCGCCGCAAGGTCGCAGGTGGTCCCCGCGGTCGCGCCGCGACTGCCACGGCCGTCGCGACTGCCGCCGAGCCGGCAGCGGCTGCTCCGGCGCCGCCGCCTCCTCCGCCCCCCGTCGCTCGTAAGGCGTTTGATAACCAGGTCACCGTGATCTACAAGATGGGCGAAGGCTACTTCCCC
>Ga0209355_1000041_pt1 | contig 69798 bp, 47 predicted proteins | sample LauGreSBDMM110SN_3_FD_187563 | JGI IMG/M metagenome (GOLD analysis project Ga0209355, IMG submission 187563) | Freshwater lake microbial communities from Lake Michigan, USA - Sp13.BD.MM110.SN (SPAdes) (version 2) | ecosystem: Environmental > Aquatic > Freshwater > Lake | place: Lake Michigan... | reverse complement strand
CATTGCCAACGGTTGTGAAAATATGAACACCAGCATAATATTCTTTTTCTAATTGAATCAACCGATTAGCTGCTCCAATAGGCATAGTTGTACCTCTCTAATAAGACGTCTATACAAAAATAAAGTAAGTTTAAGCATACTTCGTAACTATAAATAGTTAATTTATGTTAGTTATCATTCACAATACAATACATAATCAGTTATTTATACAGGTCGTATAGGCCATATTATTGCGTTAATATCTAATTTTCCATTTGATAATAAAGGTGGTTCAGGATATACAAATGGTAAATCACGCAATTCTTGTACATATTGAGCCCATTCACTTGGATACGGTATATTTTGGGTAAAATATTTTATAGCAACCCAATCTACATCAGCAAGACGTTTGTTTCTTTCATTTCGTAATTTTTCTAATCCATCTGATAATGTAAAATGAGGTATAGTTTGAATAGTTTTTTCAATCCATTTACACGATATAATGTCCCATATAAATACTGAACCTGTTGGTGGATATTGAGAAGGTGGACTAATATGCGTTGAATGATCTGGATAATGATATACACCTGGTTCTAATGGACTTTCATCAGCAACGGTGGCTCCAATAAAATGATAATTAGTTGGATCATAATGATATGCAGTACTCATTTTATAACAATAGAATACATTTAATATTTAATACTTAATACTTAATACTTAATACTTAATACACGCTAATAATGCAATATTACGAGGACGAGCAACACCTCCACCATAATTTGCTGTATTTATCCAATCAAATGGGGCTAATGAACTCGTAACACCTGTACTTGTATAAGCCTTACCAGTGCCTGAATAATCAGTGATAACTGCTGGATCTAATCCTACGCAAACTCGCCCTTCACTTGTATCAGTTGTTGTAGAAGCAGTTAAGGCTTCTGTAAAGCCTTCGTTATAAGGAGTATTAAATGGTATAATTGAACCTTTTTGAAATGTTCCAAAAGATCTATTACCACCAGTAGCATCTATACCACGACCGTCATCCCATGATCTAATAAACTCTCCGCGTAAATCAGGTAATTTAAATGTAGTACTTCCATCACCTACACCAAATGTTGTACCAATCGCTGTATAAAGTGACGCGTATGTAATTCTTGATATTGTAGCACCATTACATTTTAACCAACCAGTTGGTGCTGTACTTCTCGCAAAATGCATAACAGCTCCTGTAAGAGATGGTGACTGAATGTCCCCGTTTACATTTAATACACTTGTATCAATCGTAAAATTATTTAATCTTGCTTGTGTTGTACCTGAATTACTTAAACCTCTCCACATAACAGAATAATTACTTCCATTATTTGCTGTGGTATCATGAATATTAAAATAAGCAACATTATTATTAGCAATAGAAGGTGTCCATGAAAATTCACCTACCCCGTGAAATGTACGCGCTGGAAGTTTTAATCCAATACCTATATCACCATTAATATACGTAGTGCCTTCTATATGTAATTTCGTTAATGGGACGTTTGTTCCAATTCCAATATTGCCACGAATTAGGGCATTTCCATTTACATCTAATAATTGCTGAGGTGCATTTGTAGCAATACCCACACTTCCACTTTGATAGAATACATTGCTTCCAATCTTGCTCCAATAATCACCAGTTCGTGTTGGGGTTGAATATTGATTGTTGTAAGCCTTGATGATGTAATTGACAACCGTGTATGGTGGTTGAATGTCAAATGCCGTTCCTGAACCAGCTGGATTCGTTGTAAATGCGTGGGTGTGGTTGGGTGCATCCGTTGTTGTAAAAGTGGCGGTGTCGGCACTTCCAGCATCACCTTTTGATAAGGCAGATGTGTAATTTAAATCATCGGTTCCTTGAAGTTGGCGTCCAGCAGACCAAGTATGATTATGCTGACCTCCACCAACAGTTGTTCCCGTATGTGTATGTGATGGCATATTCGCCTCTATTAGCGTCTGTGTCGTAGAACCCCCTGTTGTTTTTAGAGTAGAACTCGCACCCTTGCCCTTCAAGAATCTATCACGCAAATCGGGCACTTGAAAGGTTGTGGCTGATGGAAGGACACCAAGGAAATTTGCTAATTCTATGTAGGCACTTCGGTTATAGGTTGAACCATCGCATATCAACCAAGACACATCACTTACTGTTGTTCCGTAAAAGGGAACAATTATTCCAATAGGCATCGTATCACCCCCTGCGAATAGGTCTCCGTTTTTATAAATGTTTCCCGTTAAATTTAAATTACCAATTAAATCTAATTTTGCTAAGGGAGCATTGGTTCCAATTCCAATATTTCCATTGTTGCCTACAAATAAAGCCACACCACTTTCACTATCATAAAATTCAGCCACACTATTGGCACCTGATTGGGTTACTTTAAGTGCTGGTCCCGTCCCAGCGTTTTCGACCACCATTTGCTCCGTATTGCTAGTAATCGTATTGAGACGAACAAAATCACCAAGGACACTTATGTTGGAACAAACAATATTTCCAGAAGCATAAATATTTCCTCGGACATCTAATTTCTGAGTAGGCAATGCTGTACCCATGCCCACATTCCCATTGTCTCCAATAATTAAAGCGTTTCCTGCGATGGTAATATTGCTAGCAAATAAAGTACCTAAAGCATTAATATGTTGGGCAGTAAAATCCAAAGGGGAATCGTTTACTTTTGATGTAATTTTCATACCACCTGTATCATTGTTACGAGAAATACGGGTTCCACCCAAATCAATCGTGTTACCAGATAAATACAAATCCCGCCAACGGTAATTACTAGATCCCAAATCATAAACGTTACACGACGAAGGTAATATATCTCCAGCAACTGTTAATTTTGCAAATTCTGTATTGCTTGTACCAATACCCAAGTTTCCAAGTGTATAGTATAAGTCATTGCTAGATGAGGTTAATCCATTATTTTTTTCAAAGTAAGTCATAATTAATTGTTGATATACATACCCAGGAAGGTTGGAAGATGCCTGGATCATTTGAGGCCACACAGTAATATCAACCAGATCTCCGAAGATAGCTGGTTGCGTAAGAGTTATTGTATAATAGGTACGATCTATAGAATTTGTATAATTAACATCATAGTAGGTAATATTGCTTGTATAATATAATAAACGTTGTAAACCAATATAAACATCTACATTACTGGCGTGTCCTCCAAAAATACCTTCTGTATCTAAATAAAATGAATTACATGTACTTGTTTCAATATAAGTAACTTTACGTAAAGGATTTACTTGAAGACGATTCTTTAGAATACCACTCGCAGCACCAATATTTAAATTTCCTAAAACGGTTAAATTACTTGTTGTAATATTATCCGCGTCTGTAATACCACCACCGCCACCACCAATCGCTCCCCATGTATTTTTAGAATAGCCTTCAAATGTTTGTTGTTCTTGATTGTAGCGTATATATCCATCCACTCCTTCAGGTCGTTCACTATTTGAACCTGTTGGTAACCGATAAGCATCTGTTCGGTTTGTATCTAGGGATACACGGGCAACGGTTGTTCCAATACCTATATTGCCAAGTGTATAAAATAGATTGCTACCATAACGTTCAAAATGTGAAAAAGATTGATATACATAGCCAAACATAGGATCTGATCCTTGAACCAATTGAGGATTAACAGTTATATCAACGACATTTCCAAAAGTAGCGGGTTGATTTAATGTTATTGTATAGGTGGTATATTTTCCATTTATATTGCTACCAAACATATAACTAACATCGTAATCTTTCACATTTGAATTATAATAACTTAATAATTTTTGACCAATAAATACTTGTGTTTGTATGGGACCACCTCCGAATATTCCTGGAACAGTTAAATCAAAAATAGATTGAGTATTGCTGGTATAATAAATAGTACGATAAGGGTTTACTTGTACTTGACCCATAGATCCTTCAGTTCCATTCCCAACATTAATAGAATAAGCAATATTTTGAAGAACATAACCCGGTTGAAGAATACCTGTAGGGTCATCGTATTCGGGCCAGATAGTAATATCGATTAAATCTCCATAGGAAGGTGTTTCTTCAAGTGTTACTTCAAATAAGGTTCTATTATTTAGTGTATCTCTCGCATAAGTAACCGCATAATCTCTCTCATTTGAAGAACGGTATATTTTTTTTATACTATTAACAAATACGTGTGTATTCTCTGCTGTGGCTTTATAGAAACCTTCGTAGTAACCAGAGAAATTTGATGTATTAGGGTTTAATGTTGAAATTTGTTGGCGAATTACAAGGGGTCTCAATTGAAGACGATTACGAATCGCAGGTGAATCTTCTTGGATAAAAGTATTACCACTTAAAATTATATTACTTGCGCGAATGGTACCGTTTACATCAAGTGTATAAAAAGCCTGATTGGTCGCAATACCCACATTATTCGAACTGTAAAACAGGGTATTGGTGTCTAGATTACTAGACCAATAAGATTCGCCACCGCCGCCACCGCCAATCGCTCCCCATATATTTTTAGAATATCCTTCAAATATTTGTTGTTCTTCATTGTAGCGTATCATACCATCCACAGCCGCTGGGCGATCGCTATTAGATCCAGAAGGCATTTTTAAAGCCCCTTTCGAGTATAAATCCAAATTACACGTAGATATGTTAGAGGCAAATAGATTTCCATTTATTGAACCTCCTATGTTAGGAAAAGCAGCAGCAGCAATATCATATGTAGTTTTTAGTCCAGTGGCGGAGGCGGCGATTGTTGAATTTATAGTAGAAACACTGTCCGTAATGGCACTACCAATCAATCCATTTGCTTGAATTATCCCATCAACCACTAATCGTTGCGTGGGTTGAACAGATCCAATACCAACATTTCCATTAAAATAGGCGATACCTTCCATATCAAAAGATTGTCTAGCAATAGTGGTACCAATTCCAACACCACCACTGTATATATATCCAGTAGAATCTCTAGCAACTACCGTATCTCCTATATTACACGTACTTGCAATTACGTCCCATGTGGTAGAAGCGGATCCATTGTAGTTGTTTCCAGATAAATAATTGCCCCGAACTAATGTTTGACTTACTTGCGTAGCTGTGCCTTGAAAAATAGACGCTACAATAGTTCCAGATCCCACATCAATATTTGAATTATTGGTTGTAAGAATTCCATCTATATTAACATTACCAAAAACATCAAGTTTGTAATTTGGTTGAGAAACGCCTATTCCAATATTACCATTATTAGCAATTGTTAAAGCCAATCCAGTTTCTCTATCATAAAATTCTGCGACAGGTTGAGGACCTGTTTGGGTAACTTTTAAAGCGGGTCCTGTACCTGCGTTTTCCACAACAATTTGTTCAGTATTACTTGTAACTGTATTTAAAGTGGTATAATCTCCCACAACTGTAAGATTGCTTGTAAATAAATGACCTAATATATCTATATTTCCATTTACAATCCCGCCTGATTTTGGAAGAGCAGCTGCTGCTAAATCGTAGGCTGTTTTAATAGCTGTTGCGGATGCTGCGATGGTTGAACTAATTATAGAAACACTATCTGTAATAGCCTGACCGGATAATGAAACCACATCAAGGTTACTAGTTATTATGTCTTGGCTTCGCATGGTACCTTGAACGTCCAATCGATATTCGGCAAAATAAGTTCCAATACCTACATTATTAGAGCTATAAAATAATGTATTTTTATCTAAATTACTAGACCAATAGGCTTCGCCGCCGCCACCAATTGCTCCCCATGTATTTCTTGAATAACCTTCAAATGTTCCAAGTTCTGTATTGAAACGAATCATACCATCTGCTTCAATTGGACGATCGCTATTAGAACCTTTTGGCAGCTGAATTGCATCTTTTGAGCGAATATCCAGGGAAACCAATGGATTATTTGTACCAATTCCTATATTACTATTTCGAATCGTCATTACATCAACACGTGATCGCCCAATTAAATTAGGGACGGATGCCGTATTTGATCCATCACCTACAGTTGTAAAGCGATGAATACCTGCGGAATATTCTTTATCCACATAGACGATATTTCTAGACGTCATTACTCTATTTAACCTGATGTAAATTTTATTTAGAGGAATGAACCAAAGACATAAATAGAACCTAAAATGTATGCTTATTCTCTTTCAAATGTATTAGATTCAAATCTTTGCGAAGATATTATAAAGCGTTTTGATAACGATCCCTTAAAAAAAAGTGCTGATTTAACTTATAAAATAGGTTTAGAGTTATCTATTTCCGAATCAAAAAATTGGGAGGATATTGATAAAATAATTTATACTAAATTACAAGCATCTTTTGTGGAATATTTAAATCACCTTGGTAAAACGATTCCTAATTTTAAATTTTTTGAAAAATTATCGGATAAAGGTTATATTATAGAAAAAATTCCAAAAGAACTTGGATATCATTTGTGGCATAGTGATTTAGGTATTTATACAGGAAGCCCTTCATTATTACGTCTAATCGGATTTAAATTTTGTTTAACGGATATAATCCATGAAGATTTTAGAGGTATTCATAAATATTCTACGGGTTCAATTATTTTTTACCCAGCGTGTTGGACATATTTATATCAAATTCCAAAACCAGAAAATGACCATTATGCCATCTGTGGATTTATGTGTACTCAATAACTTCATCATACTTTTTAAATAAAAAGGCTTAAGCTTTCATAATATAAGCCAGAGCATAATAAGGTGGTAAAATACTAAAAGCTGTACTTGAACCAGGACCATTACCTGATGTAAAAGTATGTGAATGCGACCCGGCAGCATCTGTTTGAACACCACTACCATATTGATTTCCACCAGATCCATCCGCATCAAAATCTACTCTATAAACTGGTCCACCACTTCCAAAGTTTGCTCCTACATTTTGGTAATGTGTATGGTTACCTATAACATCTGTTGTACCACCATGAGCATGTGGAGGTAAATTTGCTGCCACTAAAGTTACTGATGTTGCTCCAGCAACTGCGCCGACAGCATATGTACTACCAGCACCTACAACAAAACGATCTCTTAAGTTAGGAGTACCACCGGTACCATCACACAGTAACCAACCAGTAGGTATAGTCGCAATACTTCCTGACCATAAAATGATTCCACCTCGAGGCATATAAGCATTTGTAACATTTCCAATTGTTAAATTAGTTGCCTGAATAGTTCCATTTACATTCATTTTATCAGTAACTACATCGGTTCCAATTCCAAGTCTACCATCATTTGTTAACATTAAAGCAATACCCGTTTCCTTGTCATAAAATTCAGCAATCGATTGATCGCCTCCTCCTTGAACCACTTTAATGGCTGGTCCAGAAGTATTATTTTCAATATATAATTGTTGTGAATTACTTGTTACTGAAGTAATACGAATAGATGAATTGGATAACCCAGATATTTCAGATGTTGCAACTTTGCCACTTATATGAATATTTCCAATCACATCTAATGGATAACGAGGCATAGTTGTTCCAATACCTATATTTCCTCCTGCCATCATATGGTGAGCGTGAAGACTTAGAAATTGATTTGAATTTGTAGAATTTACAATTTGTAAACCATTCGTTATATTATTTTTTTGTAATTGGGTTCCATCTAAGTCGATTGTATTACCTGATAAATATAAATCACGCCAACGTAAATTACTACCACCTAAATCATAGATTTTATTTAAATTTGGAACAACCGATCCATCTACAACCAAACGACCTAATTCGATATTACTGGTTCCAATACCAATATTTCCAGAAGTAAATATATTGCGCGCTGTAAAGTCAATGTCTACACCTGATTCTGATAATACTTTAATACCTCCAGTTGATGTATCTCTTGAAATTGTTGTTTCTCCTAAATTAATGGTATTTCCAGAAAGATATATATCTCTCCAACGATAATTGCTAGAACCTAGATCATACGCTACATTATAAGAGGGAAACAGATGTCCTCCAACCATTAACTTTGCCTCGCTAACATTGCTTGTTCCGATGCCAACATTTCCAAGTAAAAAGACATCAGTTAAATTCGCTGGGCGAAATAAAGTATCTGTTAATTGGACTATTTGATTAAATTGTATATCTGTTTGATCACTATATGGTAAAACCTGTGGCCATATTACTAAATCTATTAGGCTACCATTTGGTAAATACTGTTCTGTAGTAACAGTAAATGTAGTTTTATTAAATAACATATCATATTCATATATTAAATCATAATCTTTTACATTTGAAGAATAGTAGAAATAAAGAGCATCATTTACAAATAATTGAACATTGCTAGCACTGGCACCATAAATACCATTCATTGAAAGAATTAATGTATTAATAGTAGATTGTTCAATATAACTTGTATAGCGTATTGGAGGCAATTGATAACGATTATTAAATCCATCTAATAAATGAATATTTGAAGCATAAATAACAGTAGCTCCTATGTCACCTTGAACATCTAATTTATGTGTTGGAACATTCGTACCGATACCAACATTTCCAGAAGGAATTAAATGTACATCATTTCCAGTACTTGTCCAATATAGATCACTTAAAGAACGCCAATTATTTTCAGTATAACCTTCAAAGTCTTGAGTTTCTGTATTATAACGCATATAACCATCTCGTCCAAATGGGCGATCACTGTTACTACCTCTTGGTAATGGTAATGCGTCACTTGCGGATAAATCAAATTTAACACGAGGATATGTAGTTCCAATACCAATATTACCTGAAACAATGAGATCCCCAATAATGTCAACTTCTTTTCGAGGTGCTTGGGTTCCAATACCAAGTGTATAAATTGGATCTAAATATACTTGTGTTTCGCCTGTAAATTTCCAGGGTTCAGCTATAAATAATTTAACTTGTTGATATACTTGACCTTCTACTGGAGTGGATTGTTGTACCAATTGGGGCCAGACAATAATATCAATAACGCTACCATATTTAACGTATTCTACCAATTTAATCACATAACTAGTGGTAGGAGGCTCATCTGTGTATTGAATTGTCATATCATAATCTTTAATGGTGGGTGTATAATAACTTAACATTGTTTGACCATAAAAGACCTGTGCGTTACTTGCGTGACCGCCATAGATACCATCGGTGGTTAATATAAACGTGTCGTTACTTGCTTCGTTTACATAAGTAATTTGTCTGATCGGATTAATTTGAATACGTTTTCTAAATGTGTTTGCGTCAGTTGTAAATTCTAAAGATCCCATAACAAAAACATTACTTGTAGAAAGAGTATCTGTAATATTTGTATTTCCAACAACATGTAAATTATACTCTGGATTACTGGTGTTAATACCAATACGTTGATTTACAATAAGATCCCCACTATGGATATCTAGTTTCTTCCGAGGAATGGTAGTTCCCATTCCCACATTCCCTTGGAGTATATTAAAGACTTCTCCAAGTGTACGGGTAGTCATTCTTATTCAATAAAAACAATTTAAACAGTGTTATTTTTACGAAAATAAAAACAATTTAAACATTGTATTATCTACCTTAAAAATAAGTGTGGTATGTCATATTCAACAAATGATAATTTCTATATTGATACTGAAACATCAATTGCGAAGATTCAAGGAAATTTAGATTTACAAAACTCAATTCGTTTTAATAAAACGGAAAATGAAGAAGGTATTGTTATACAAGCTAATATTATAAAAGATCGGCTTGTTGAAAAGCTTTATATAAATAATGAATATGGTACAAATTTTAATACAAAAATATTAGATAATTTTGTAAATTCAAATAATTTATCAATAAATATATTAAATATTAATATTTCTGAAAATAATACACAACTTATATTAAATTTATATAATAAAACCACTGAAAATATTATTTTATTAATAAAAAATAATAATTATATTACGATATCATCATCTAATAATATATGTTTTAAATTAGATACAACTTTTCATAATTATGAATCAATAACATCATATGTTCCTTATAGTGGACAAAGTTATCAAAATTTAAATTATAATCAAATAAATCAATTTGATTATTTTAATGGTTTTGCATATGGAAGTAATAGTATGTTTTACGAAAGTATAAATAAAGGAATATACATTAATTCACCACTCGGTTATTTAACAAAAAGATCAACTGAAAATATTATTTCATATGGTATTTATTTAAAATGCGATGGTTCTTATATTACTGATTGTATAGTAAATAATACAACTGAAATTTATACTACATTATATCGTAACATAAATAAAAATAATTTAAAATTTACAAACGTAGAAGATATACCTTTTTATAATTATTCAATTAATATACCAATTACTCAAAATAATTATTATATTTTATTAACATCTCATTTAATAAGCGATCCCACCCAACATAATTTTATAAAATATATAGCTACAAATGGTAATCTAAATGTTATTAATTATCCAAAATTATTAAAAATGACAGATGGATTTATAAGCTACTTTTTAACACGTACAGATATTTTAACACCGATTACAATATATAGTATTCAATATGATCAAAATAGTGGTTTATATAATTATATACAAGATAAACATTTAAATGAAAATATAATAATTCCAGGAACAACCTTAGCGGATACATATCAATATATTCTTATTAAATTTAATAATGATGGAGTATATCAATGGCATGTAAGAATTGTTTTAAAATCTATAAATAAAAATATACAAGATCCTATATATGTAATTTCTCATGAAAATAATGAAATAACAGTTTCATTAATAAATCTAACAATTACGGATTGTATTATTTATAATTCTGATAAATCAACAAATATTATAACAAATATTTATAATAGTTTTATACGTTTTACAGAAAGAGGAAACTATAAATGGGCTTCTAAATATAATAATGTTAAGACTTTATATAATCATAAATTATTATTAACATCTTATACAAGTAATTCCTTCTTTGCTAATATATTGTATGATAATACTGTAATCGATAAAACAATTAATACTTATAATTCAGATGGTACTATATTTAATTCATTCAATATTCTAAATGATGTATATACAAATAATATTATATATTATGATACAAATGGTCGTGTAAAACATACAAATAATTATATATATAATTATAACACATCAATAAATAATTTAGAACTACAAACCTTTATAACATCTGATATGAATAATAATATTATATATGGACAACATAATTTATCGTTAAATGATAATGCTTTAATTACATATACAGATGGATTTTTAAATACGAATAATAATAATTTTATTTCAGCAAATAGTATTAATTTACTTTATTATGATTTAATTATTGAAGATATAGGTCAAAAGCAGCTTAGTTTTGGAAATAATATTCGTGTATTAAACTTTCAAACAACCGATTTAAATGTAACTGGGAATATTTTGTTAGAAAAAACTCTTCTTTTAAAAAATATAATATTATCTAGTAATTTATTATTAAATGAAGATTCTAGAATAGGAATTGGTACAATAAATCCTCGTGAATCGATAGATATAGTTGGAAATACATTAATTAATGGTAAAATTGGTATTGGTACAAATATATTAGAATCAAGCTTAAATATTACAACTATTAATAAAAATCCTATCAGTATTAATAATCAAAAAATTATATATTATCCAACAAGTGGTTTTTTTAATAATGGATATATAACTACTGGAGCATTTATAGCAAGTATTGATTCATCTAATGATATTTTAGAATATCCCTCACCACAAGGATCTACTTATGGGGGTAAAAGTATTTATTTATCAAGCAGTGATAATAGATCATTTTATGGTAAACAAAAGGCTTTTGATAAAGATACTTCAACGAGTTGGATTACAACTTATAGTAGATATGATACAACAACTGGAATTGCAACAAGTGTAAGTCCTACTACTACAACTGTATCAAGTATTAATTATAATGGCGAATGGATTGAAATGTACAATGATCGTAAATTATCATTAAATAATTATACAATTAATACGAAAGATATGTTGATTTATCCGGAGGTTGGTTTAGGTTATGGTAGCCCTGTATCACGTCCTGGTTCGTGGATAATTGCTGGATCAATTGATAAAACAGTTTGGACGCTGATTGATAAAAGAACTAATTATTTAATTATAAATAATAGTAATTTTATTGTAAATCATGTAAATAATTATAATTATTATAGAATGATTATTACAAATGCTGCAATTTATCAAGGTATTTTTGGAGAAACCTCATATAGTAGTATGATTGGTATAAATGAATTATTTTATAATTTAAATAATACTGAAAAAAATTATCCAGAATATAAATTTTTAAATGTTAACTATAAAGTTAAAGCAAATTCAATCTATCGTTATGGTTATAATGACAGTAATCAATATTTACCAATAAATATTGTAGATGATAATAACGTGGGATATTGGCGTTCTGGAAGTAATGAATTTATAAATACAAAGGATAGTAAAGAAGTAATAATTGAAATAGATATTCATAAAAATACTATTATAAATCAATATTCATTAACTGGACAAAATATTTTTACATATCCAACAAAATGGATCTTTGAAGGATTTACAAGTTCATCAAATTGGACAATTTTAGATACACGCTTATTAAATAATATATCCTCTTTAACAAATTCTTATAATTTGGAATCAACTTTTGAATATTATAAATATCGTTTTAAATTTTATCGAAATAATTCAAGTTATTTAAATTTTTTAGAACTAAAAAAAATACAATTTAATTATGTTAATATTATTTCAACTTTAAATATAACTTCAAATAATGATATAAATTTAAATGGTACTGTTAATCATACTGGAATATTTAATTTTAGTGGTATAGTTAATATAAATGGTAGTATTAGTAGTAGTTTATATAATAAAGTTTATTACCCTGGTTCATATACTATTGAAAAACCATTAGATGGATATCATACAATGATGGTTAAAATGTGGGGGGCGGGTGGAGGTGGTGGCAGTGGTACTATTTCCACAATAGGAGTTGCTGGACAAGTATATGGAGGATGTGGTGGCGGCGGGGGTGGAAGTGGATCATATGTAGAATTTAGTTTACCACGTCATTTAATAGAATATTCAACTATACAATTAACAGTAGGAACCGGAGGAAATGGTGGTGCCGGACAAAGTTTATTTGGAGTTACTATTCCAATACAAGGAGGATTGCTATATGGTAGTCCTGGTACTGTTGGTACAAATACTATTTTAACTTTAACAATGAATAATAGTTATAATGCTACTTGGACTGCTGGATGTGGAGGCGCAGGCAGTGGGGGAGCAGGGGCAGGCGGCACAGGAGGGGTAGCTGGAACTGTTATAGGAGCAATAGTTGGTATTGGAACATCTTACAGTGGTCTTGCTGGTTCTGCAGGTGGAACAAACGCAGCTGCTTTAAATGGAAATCCAACAGGTACTACAATAGTTTCATTAGCGGCAAGTAGCGGCGGTGGCGGATCAGGTGTTCCAGCAAACGTAGCACAAACATCTGTACTGGGAACATACGGTGGATATTCAACCAAGCCATATGTTTTTTTATCAGGTTCATCTACATTACGTTCAACACCAGACACTGTGTCTGGCGATACTTTATCAAGCTATGGTTATAAAGGATTTGATTTTCAAAGTACTCAATCAGGAGGATCTGGTGGGGCGGGTGGATATGGTGTAATTTATAATCTTAGTTCAACTATAAATCTAAAAAATGGAGGAAATGGCTATAATGGAGGTAATCCAGGGGGCGGAGGGGGCGGTGGCGGTGCTGTTTCATTAACTACTTCTGTGTTAAATTCAACAAATAGAGACAGTTCATCGCGAAGTGGATCAGGTGGTTCAGGTGGAAATGGTATGGCGATTATAACATTTTATTAAATTATTATTTTTAGATATTTATATTTTATTATAATAAATTTTTGCTTAAACAATATATTCTCTGACCAAATAACAGAGGTTCTGACACATGTCAACGAAAAATCCAGAGTATTATACCTATCGACCTAGTAAACTAAAGGTGAGTCGGCTGGGTGTTAATATTTCTCAAAAAATGAATGATAATTTAAACTTAGATACGTCTCAATATATGATTGTTGGTGAACATTATGTTAACCAAAATGGATCTACAAGTAATACATATTCATTAATTGTTGATGAAGATGGTATTGCTGTAAATACCAGTTTAGATCATAGACGACAAAATCGCAACGATTATCCTGTTCAACTTCATGGAACAGTTTATATTGATGGAAATGTAATTATTACAGGTGTTATTGCTGGCAGTAATAGTAGTAATATTTTAGGAGGTACTAGTAATTTCTGGAATTGGGCAGGTAATAATAATATTTACTATGACGGAAAAATAAATATTGGTAATTACGAAGATGCAAATGAAAATCAATATTCATTACATATCGCAGAACCGTCAAATAAAGATATCAATAAAGCGCAATTATCCATTGAAAATCGTCAACTTAGTGAATTCCGTACAGCAATTTTAGGAAGTGCATCAAATTCACCAATCATATTGAATACATCTGAAAAAACACCTTTCGAATTTCATGTAGGACGTAAGAAATCATACTTTGATCCATTGTATTATCGTTCTTATTCAAATGAATACGATGAATGGGTTGAAAATGAACCCACTGATACACCTCAGTATAAAAATGTATTTGAAGCACCCCATTTAAATATAGATGAAAATGGAAATGTAGGTATTCGTACAAGTTTTAATCCAAAGATTCCCTATATATTAAGAAAAACAAATCCACAATATCCTGATTCAATTGTTTATCCAAGTGTGTATGAACCCATGTCATTACATGTCGAAGGTCCAATGTATGCGAGTAATATATTAATTTATGATTATGAAAGCAGTACCCCTAAAAATTTGGATGAATTATTTATACGTAAATTGGGTGAAACAATTTATGCCTGTAATATTATTCCCGGATATTTTTCAAGAGGTTATTTTGAATTCAGATCTAATGTTGCCATTATGACATGTAATGTCGATGAATTTGCCCTACTTGTAAATGGAAATATTAAAACCACTTCCAATCTCTATATTGAGGGAAATGTATATAACGAGGGTGACTTTGAGGGTGAAAATATTTATATTCGTAATAATGGATCGTTTAGCAATAACGTCGTAGTACAAAATAATATATATTTTAAAGCAAATCTCTTTAAAGAACGTACCAATCCAGAAACGGGATCTAATGAATGGGCAATGATTCAGTTTGATTCTAGCTTTTTCCCAGAACAATCCTTTTCAAATATTTATTATATTGGTGATGGGATTGCTACCGTAGGACGTATGGGAGTCGGAGTTATTCCAAATAGAGATGAAGTAAATCATCAATTTGTTGTTCGTAAAAGAGATTCAAGTATTTATGAAATAGAATTAACAGATCGTAATGAACGTTTAGATCGTACAGCTTATATAGGACATCCAAATGTTCATCCAGATCGCCGTGAAGATGGTAGTTTGGTATTTGTTACACCTGGACCGACGGATGTAAATTATAATAAGTTTTATAACTATGCGCCTCAAAATATCTATTTCTATGCTGGATATGAACGTACCATTTCAACATTTCAGATTGAAAATAGCAATGCGCCAACATTAGGTGTATTTACAGGAAAACGTGTAGGAATTAATACATTTAATCCACAAGAAGCACTTGATGTTCATGGTAATATTCAAGTAGATGGTGACATGTATTTTAAACGAGCTGATTTGTTAGATCCCATTAAATTAGGTCTATGGAAAGCTCGTCATTATAGTTTCATAGATGCTGGACCAAATATATATGATGGCATTGAATATTTTGATGAATCGGCGCCCCATGTAGGCATTAATACAATTGCTCAGTCTGACTATGGCTTAGTGGTAGGTGGTAAAGTAATGTCTTTGAATGGATATTATACAAAGGAAGGGTATAAGTTTGTTCCATGGTATGAACCACGTTCTTTCCGTAATAAGCCTTTACCTCCAGTAGAAGATCGCTTTTCAATGGGTAAAGTGGGTGTTGGTTTACGAGTGCCTGAAGCAACACTACATCTAAAAGATACGTCGAGTGCAACCTCTCTAAAATTATCTCAAGGAAACTACACGCCCAGTACGATTTTACAGATGGAGGGTATGTCTCATAACTATATGTTCCATCTTCAAGATATGAAAAATATTCTAGAAATTTATTATGGAAACTCGAATGAAATCTATACATCTTCATCAAACAGACCCCTTATTTTAAAGAAAGGTCTTCAACATCAAATGATAATTAATTCAAATCATTCTTTATTAACAAATGATACTGATGTGTTACTTGTAAATGGTAATATGAAAGTGTTTGGAGATATAAATGTAACTGGACAATATAAAATCAATGCGGCAGGTATTCAAATTACAAATAGTCAAGCAGAATATAGCCCAAGTGATAATCCAGATGATATTTTCATTGCTGGAGCGGATATTTTAATAAACCCAAATCAGTCTCAAGCAAAAGGTATATTTATAGGATACGATGAAGAACAATTAAATAATTATAAATCAAGTATTTATTATTCACCTTTAAATGTTTTACAACGTGCGGATAATCCATCCTATTTAGTAAGTAAATTTACATCTATTGGGGAAACAGCATTAATACAATTAGAAAGTATTAAGAAAAATGTTGTATTAAATTTTGGTATTACAGAATACAATGATTTATCTTTCTTTACAAATCAAAACAGATCAAGACCTTTATTCGCATTTCAAAATGATGGTATTGGCGGATACTCTGTAGGGTTTGGAACAACACAACCTGTTTCAGCTCAAGTACAGATTTTTACAGATTATATGATGGGTAGCAATCTATTAAAAATAACAAAACGTACAAATGTTGATTCTCCTGGGGCAGGTGCTGGTATGACATTTGAAAAAGTAATTGGATCCGATAAATATCAATGGGCTTTAATGGGTCCTGAAGAAAGTTATGAACAAAAACTCAGTTTATATTACAAAGATTCAACATTAGATAAAGAATTGTTTACATTTGCTAAAAATGGTTGCTTTGGTATTGGTCATTCAGAGCCTACATTTGCGATTGATATTGCTACAGGAGAATTAGGGTCTATTCGGATGTTACAATCAGATCCAGCAGTAGCGAAACCTCAATTGCTATTCCAAAGTGGTTCAAATCAATATGGTGCGGATTATGCTACAGATTTCCGTATGTATGCTTATTCAAATAATTTCTATTTAGATATGCAGGATATACGCATTGGTCAAAAGCCACTCTTTCATTTTACATCCAACACAGCTTTAGGTATTCATCAACAAGCGGACAGTCGTTATAATGTAAGTATTAATGGAACTTTAAACGTATCTCGTGATATATATCTAAATGGTCGCCAAATTTTTTCGGCGGGTGATGCTGAAGCAGATTTAGGTACATTTATTCGCGGTATTAATATTTTTATGATTCCTGAAGTTTCAAAAAATGGAGGTATTGTATTTAACCATAATGGTGCTACAAGTAACTTGTTTTATATGGCAAGTGGAAGAGATGGAAATATGATGGTATTAGATTCTGAATTGCCGGAAGCTCAAATTCATTTCCGTAATAGAGAGGAAGACAATACCCGTCATATTTATCGTTTAGCATCCAGTAATGAAAGCTTTATTTTAGAATACAACAGTAATAATATTTACGATACACGTGAATTTAATGATAAACACGTTGGTTTCTTACGTGTAGTAGAATGGACTCCTGTTGAAAAAAATAAGTTTGATATGTCATTGGATGCAAATATTCGTATGGATAAAAATTTAGATCCTAATATATATTTACGTACTTCTACAATAGGTCATAGTAATACAAGTCTCTATTTATTACCAGAGAAAGGTATTAGCGTTGGAACTAAATTCGCAGATGCTAAATTCCATGTATATAATGAGGATGCTGGAATGCCTACATTATTATTAAAACAATCCGGTACTGGCGCGCTCATGCGATTGATACAAAATGAATCTGAAAAATTAGTTATTGATAAAGATGGACGTATTGGTGTTGGTGTTAAAAATCCCAGAGCAGCAATTGAAGCAAATGGTGCCATTTTTGTAAATAATGGATCTCAATTCTTACCTACTTATAGTTTCCGTGAAACATCCAATACAGGTTTATTCTTAGATGCTTCTTTAAATCTAAATACGAGCACCAATGGTGTTACGCGTATGACATTTGAACGCAATGGTAATATAGGTATTGGTACAACAACCATCGGAGCTCATGTTCATCTTTACAATGAAAATACAACTGTCTTACGCTTAGCAACATCCAATGCGAATATATTAGAATGTTTTAATGAAACAGTGCGAACTATTATCGATAAAAATGGTAACATAGGTATTGGTACAACAATTGCGATTAGTCCACTAACAATCAATGGTATTTCCACGTTTATTGGGGACATTTTGCCGTCAAGTAATGTCACATATAATCTGGGTTCTAGTAATTTAAGATGGAAAGATCTATATATTTCAGGAAATACAATTGATGTAAATGACATATGTATTCAGAAAACAAATGAAGGTGCTTTTAAATTTAACCATCAATCAAATGATTCACTTGTAGGATTAGTAAGTAAAACGCTACAATTGGAGCATTCTGATGTAGAACATACGATCTTTACAAAAGATGAATCCAGTACAGTTCCTTATTTTGTAACTAAAAATACAGCTACAGGATTAAGTGAAACATATAAACCAATTGTTCTAAATACTCGCTTAAATACAATTGGCATTGGGACAGAAGCTTCTTCTGGTATATTACATATTTATGGCAATAGTAATATTCCAACGGTAAGCCTTCAATCCGATGGTGCTGGACATGCTTTACAAATTAGAGGTTCTGATTTTATAGAAATAGGAGGAGCTTTTGATTATCATATTAATTCTACTGGTGCATTAGATATTGGTTATGGTCATCAAGATCATATTGGAACAACAGCTATTGTAAATATTAATGAAAATCGTTATCGTCATGTGTTAATAACCAATCAAAAGAATGAAGCTTATTGTCACTGGGTTATGCAAACAAATGGTGTTACGAAATCAGTGTTTGACGCGTATGGTAATCTAGGTATTGGTACAGGAATGCCTACAGCAGCACTTCACGTAGAAGGTCGTACTGAATTAAGATTATCAGACATTTCACAAGCAGCATTATGTGTTGATGGTGTTGCGGATTTTAATAGTAATGTGTACTGTTATCAAAATATTGAAGTTACTGGAGATACAATATGTCATGGAAATGCAATTCAAGATTCAGATATTCGTATTAAGAGTGATTTAAAACCAATTGAACAAGCATTGGATAAAATATGCCAGCTAACCGGTTATACATATTTTAAGATAAATCAAGAATTACGTCAAACGGGTCTTATCGCGCAAGAGGTTCAAAAAATATTACCAGAGGCTGTAACTGAAAAAGATGATGGTGTATTGGGTCTTGCTTATGGTAATTTAATGGGTTTAATTGTGGAAGGTATTAAAGAACTAAAGACGCAATTAGATGAAATTAAAACAAAAATAGAAAAATAATTATTAAATAACTTGAATAGTTCCATGCGAACCAGCAATGATCTGAATAGATCCTAAAGTTTGCGTACATGCTACACTAAGACGCAATGTTCCTTGAATAGATGTAGAAATAGTTCCATGAATATAAATGGGGTAATTAATTTTTTCAACACTTACACCTGTTGTGGATAAAATGCCACCTGACGCTGTAAATACTTTTACTATATTTGAACTAGATCCAGTATATATATTTGTTGAATAAACCATTGAGGAAGCAACGCCGGAGTATTCTACAGAAATAGAAATACCATCTGCGATGGTATCTGCTTGATGATATAATATATAATTAAATGAATAAATAATATTTTGTTCTAACGAAAAAGACATATTTGGATTGACAGGTACGGTTCCTGTAATTGTTAATACAGATCCGAGACGTTTATTTTGACCTCCTAATAAATTTATATTCGCATTTGGTAAATTAAGTGTTAAATTGGTTCCAACAATACTATAGGCATTTAATGTTATTTTTCGTGTTGTGTCTGTTGGATTTGCGAGTGTTAGAGAACCTTCAAATAAACTATTTCCAATTGTATATAATTTTTCTTTTGCGATGGTTGTACCAATACCAATATTTCCTGAAATAATTAAATTTCCATTATTAATATCCATACGTTGACGAGGAATAGTAGTTCCTACACCAACTGTACCAGACATAATCATACTACCAGCCTGAATATCTAAACGCTGACGGGGGATAGTTGTTCCAATACCTAAACTATTTCCGATAACAACTGATTGTAAAATATCAAGTGATTGACGTGGAATTGTGGTACCAATACCAATATTACCTTGGTTACTAATACGTAAACATTCCATATTACTAGTAGCAATATAAAACTCGCAGTTGGATGTTTTAATAAACGCATTACTACCATATCGTGTATTGTCGATACCAAAAAATACAGCACGTTTATTATTTTCTATTTGAGATTGTAAAAATAATCCAATATCACCATTGCTATTATTTTGTTCTAAATAAATACGATTGTCCTGATATAAATTAGAAGTATTATAAATTTCAAGTGGATATCTACGAATATTACTTCCAATGGATATTTTTTCAGCAGATAAATGATTTAATACACGTGTATCATATTCAAAAGTAATTGTTTCAGATGCTTGATCGAAACGGGCGTATACCATTTATATTTGGTGTAACTCTTATTTATGGAATGTATTATAATTCTGCGTCAACAGACCATTGAAAACAATAATTGCGCGCTGCTTGCGTGGGTACATTGAAATGATAGCTAAAATTATTTTGAGATTTTTCAGCAAATAAAGTACCATCTGTACTATAATAGATTGGATTATTGATAAATAATGAAGCATTGAAAGGTGATGTAACTGAACGAATACCTAAACGTCCAGCTTCAGTTGTAGGGGAATACCATACACCGTTCCATGCTGATGTACGTTTAGAAACTCTAAAAGGTATAGTTCCGGCAACTGTATCATTTACAGTAGATGGGAAAAATACCATATTCATACCATCTTTTGTATTTGTCTGTAATTTTATTTCATAAGGATATGATTTTTCAAAGTAGCGTTTGCATAAATCAAGTTCAATGTAAAAGGGTCTATATTCATAATTAGTTGATAATGATCCTACTTCAACTTGTAAATTATTTAAATAAAAATTTGTATTAATTGTTCCAATATAAGTTGTATGATTTCCTCCAATAATCGCATAATGTGTTGTATTTAACCATTTATTAGATTCCGTTGAATTTATTAAAAAATTAGTTCCAATGCCTGTATTTAATTGAATCCAAATACCTGTATCATTACTTGTTTTCCAATCTCCGTAAAGGTCACCATTAATAATATAATTGTAACGTTCTGGATATACATTTTGGGTAACATCTATTTCACGAATAATTGATCGAGTTTTATTGTGATTATGTACAGATAAATAATATTTAGCAATCACATCACTTTTTAGTAAAAAGGAAATTGTAATAGGAGCTGCATTTGAGGTTCCCCATGATAATTTGTTAGTAATATTTGCTTCAATTTTATGATTTAAAATAGAATGATAACTAGATACACCAATCACAGATGTAGAAACACCTACTTTTGAATTAAAGTAATTGGCTGAAAAAATATTACTTTTTGAAATATTTAATACAGCAGTTGAGTTTTGAATATCTGTAAAATGGCGATCTAAACAAAAACTTTGCATCATTGACGTATTTTGATTAATAAATATATTAGATCCATAATAGCGTTGTTCAATAGTCATATCTCCATTTATAATAAAATTACGATAAGGAAAGAAATTTATAGCATCCATATAAGCAACAGTTACATTTCGATTTATATATAATGGAAATTGAGAAGTCGGTGTATCTATTGATATATATCCGTCGCCTTTATTTAAAGATGTATCATTTAATTTAAAATTGACTTTACCGTCTGGCGTTTTAATATTTAATTCTTTTAAATAAATACTATTATATGGTATACTATCAGTCCCAATATTAGTATTTGAACTATATGTAGTTATGTTACATGTTTGTATATCACCAATAATATAAGTATTTCCTTCTAATTTTGTTAACCCAGCTGAATTAAATGTATACGCTGAATCATAAGTGTTATTTAATGTAATTGATCCATTATTTATAATCAATTTACTATTTTCAATGGCAATATTATTATTATATATTGTTAAATTACTAAATGCGATATTTGTACCAATACCTATGCTACCCGTAATAGAATCTTTATATAAAATATTATTTGATTGATTATTTACAAATAAACCACCATATATAGATAAAGTTGTATTTTCATATACAGAAGTAGTACCAATACCTATATTTCCAATCATAAGGGTAGATCCAGTTCCGTTTGTATTTAAAGCATCTATCGTAAAACGAGGCGCGGTTGTTCCTATTCCTAAAGACCCATCACGAATACATATATTACCATAATTCAAATCAAGACCTTGTTGAGGTGTTTCTGTACCAATACCTATATTACTTGTAATTAAATTACCTACTTTACATTTAGCAAAATTTCCTGAAATTACATTTATAACATTAATACCAGCATCTGTAGGATAATTATTTTTTTCTATTTTAACATTATTTATATTAACTGTGCTCGCTAAATAAATGTCTTTGAATCGTTTTAAACTGGATCCAATATTATTAATATTATTTTGAGCACTTAAAATATTACCATCTACTAACAAATTTCCTATTATATGTAATTTTTCAAGAGCTTCTTGATTTGAAAGACCAATGCCTAAATTGCTTCTATATAAATTTAATTTTTCTGTAGTAATTGAAAAATTGCCTATTTCGTTTGATGTAATTGTACCCTCAACGATATTACTATTATAAATAGAAGCAATCGCCAATTTATCAAAGGTTACATTTTGATTTAAAATATTACTACTGATAACACAATTCGCTCTTAAATTACGAGTGGCAATAATATTATTACGTAAATTAATATTATCAATCATATTAAATGCTAATTTTTCAAAGGTTACTGAATTATCTTTATATTTACGAGTTTCAATACTATTATCAGCTAAGGATTCCTTACTACCAGCAATATTAGAAGCAGATAATTGTCCTGTAATATAGATATCACCTTCAACAATAATTCCTCTACGATTGACTAATAATCCTCCATCCATTTCACCATAATTACATCCCACGTACAAAATTTCATTTTTCATTTTAAGTTTTGTAGGATAAATGCTATTATCTACGATTTTTTCATTAACAATTGAATTAATACCTAATTTAGCTGTATTAATTGCTCCATCAATAATATTAAATGTTCCAATAACATTACATGTAATACTTAAACTACCCACATCTGCTCCAGCTGTAAAAAGATCTGTATTACATCCGCCAATAAAATTTCCACGAACAATTAAATCCCCATCAATGACAACCCGTTTTGGATAACGTATACCTCCATCAAATATATTTAACCATTGCGAAGGATAAGCAACAATATTTTGATAATAATAACCCGATGAAAATATTGTATCAGCTGTAACGTAAGGCCATATAGCTAAATGGATAACATCTTCTGTTAAAACAGGTTCTGTTAAAGTTAAATTAAAAGTTGTACGATTTTCAGTATAATTGTAACTATATGTTATATCATAATCTTTTACTAAATCACTTTCATATATATATTTTGTACCATTAATAAATACATCTACATTACTAGCTTCTACTGTATATCGTCCAGCCGTACTGAAATCAAAATCAGTTGTAGGTGCTGTAATAACTTTTGTGTAACGAATTGGACTTGGTTGAAGTGCCTTACGAACAGTAAATGAATCATCATTTCCAATTCCTTTAATTGGAATAACTTGTAATCCAGATGTTTCTAAGCTACCAAACTCAAGTACATGACCTTTACCTCTTACAGCAATAATATAGTCGGTATCGGCAAGTGAGTCCACAAAAAATTCAATCATTTGTGTTGAAATACCGGGACTAATTGTACGAACTTCCATAGTAATTAATGAAAAAGGGTCTTGATCGCTTGTGAATGTATCTGGATTTTTAAAGCGGTATAGACATATTTCCACCCAATTTTGATTATCAATAAAAATATAAGGAGATAGATTACGATAAGGTATATTTGCGAATAATAAATAACGACCTGGACGTGTTTTTACACTATACAAAATACGATTAGTAACATTTGTATCATTTGTAATAACTGTTTTTAAACGTTCATTTCCAGAGTTATATAATTCGATTTGTAAAAAACTATTTGCTGCGACACCTCCATAACTAATGAAATCACTCGCATATACTTTACCAGCAAAAGCTGAATTACCTTGGACAAATAATTGATAATTTGTTAGTTCATTGGATGAATCAGTACCAATACCAACAGAATTCAAATAATAAATATTAGAAAATGTATAATTATTTATATTTGATGTATAATTGGATCCTTGTAAAAAGCGAAACTGACTTTCACGATATTCTTCATTATTATGAAAAAGGCGATCACTAAAAACAACATCACCGCGGACATCTAATTTTTTTGTAGGCGCGGTTGTTCCAAGACCAACATATGTTGATGAATTTTGAATTAAATTAGAAGATAATACAATATTTTCTAATATATAAATATTCGATGAAGTATGATATGTCGTTATTTTATTCAATGATGTAGTTCCTTCAATATCTAAATTTGTACGGGCGCGACTTGTATTGATACCTACATTTAAATTGCTTGTATTATCACGATAAAATATAAAACCATTATTACTCAAACCCATAACAACTCCATTTCGTGGTATATTTGAATCATAAAAACGCATATAAGCATCATTGGATGTGTTTCCAATAGTAAATATTTCAGGAGAAGATGACGACAAAATGTCATATATATGACCACCTAAGATATCTCGTCCGGTTGCCATAATAACTGCTATTTGTTAAGTATATTTTTTCCTAACTGTTTTCAACCTAATATAAAATAATTGGTTTAAAGATTGCTATTATATATTTTTTATTATGGAGAATAGTCCTAAGAAAGTTATTGTAATTGCTCTTCCAGGTAACCATTATTCTGGAACATTTTTAATGGCATGGACACGTGTAATGGATACACTTTGGAAACGTAACTATGAAGTAGTTGTTTTAAACCGTTATTCTAGTTTTGTAAGTTTTTCACGTATGCAAACCCTTGGTTTAGATGTTCGCCGTGGTCCAAACCAAAAACCTTTTGATGGAAAGCTTAAATATGATGTATGGTTTAGCATTGATTCTGATGTTATATTCAAACCTGAACAAGTAATTGAAATTATTGAAAATATTGATATCCATCCAGTGGTATCTGGTCTTTATATGATGGCGGATCTTACACACTTCCCATGCATTTCCAACTGGGATGAAAAATTCTTTGAAGAAAATGGTACTTTTCAATTCCTAAAGCCCGAAGATATTGAAAACTATAAAAAGGAAACACAACAAAAATTTATGCCAGTTGTTTACAATGGTATGGGATTTTTCGCATGCCGTTATGGTGTAATTGAAGATATGAGTTACCCTTACTTTTGGGATGAATTACAAACTATCAAAAATGAAAGTGGTAATGTAGTTATGCAAGATATGTGTTCTGAAGATGTAGCGTTTTGCCGTGGTCTTCAAAAAGCCGGTTATACAATCTATGTAAACTGCGACATTCGCGTGGGACATGAAAAAACTTTAATTATTTAATTTAATATATTATTGTTTTTATTTATATTATTTTTGTTTGTAAAATTATTGGTTTAAACAAAATAGTCTACTTTAAAAGTAGCTTAAAATGAAATTATTTATTCCAGTAATATGCTATAATCATATGTGTCATACATCATTTATGTTTTCTTTAATGAAATTGATATTGGTATTAAAAGAAATGGGTATTCCAGCATCTATTTTTCCAATAACATTCGATAGTTTAATTAATCGCGCGCGGAATGCTGCGGTTGCTTATTTTATGACGGATCCAGAACATACGCATTTATTATTCTTAGATGCCGATATAGAATTTGATGTAAAATATATCATTGAATTAATCCAAGCGAATAAAGAAGTAATCGGGATCGGTTATGCTCAAAAATGGTTAAATCAACAAAAATTAGAAAAGGTTTTCTCACAAAATCCAGTTCCTGAAAATCCATTCGAGCTGTGTACAAATGCCTCGATTCATTTGAAAATTGGAGAATCAGGACCCATACAGGAGGTAGATTATTGTACAACCGGTTGTCTTTTAATTCAAAGAAACGTCATTGATTTAATGATAAAACAATATCCAGAACGTTTTTATAAAAATGATATTGATGGCTATATGGGAGCAAATTCTGAATATTTTTATAATTTATTTCCCGTTGAAATTCATCCTGAAACAAAGCGATTTGAAAGTGAAGATTATGGATTTTGTCGTTTATGGAAAGCAATGGATGGTAAAATTTATGCATTATTAGATGCTTCATTAAAACATTATGGATGGTTCGCTTACCCAAATCATACAAAGCGTCAAATTGATTTTTTTACTACATAAATAATATCCATAAAAATCCTAAAATAAGTGCGGCAATAATTAATTTAGATGTATTTGATATTGGATATATATCTCCAAACCCTATCATTCCCGCAGAAGTGGTTGTATAATAGATACTATCCACAAATGTTAATTGACCAATATTATAATGCTTACCATATTGTGATATAATATAATGTATTATTGTAAACATAGTGATAAGTATAATCATATAGATGAATTTTAAAGAAAAGTGCGGTTTCATCTAATATGAAAAAGTATTATTTTTGTATAGCATTGAAATAGAGCAATGGTACAATCGGTGCTATTTGAAAACTTACCCTATACATCGAAGAAACATACCTTTCGTAATCGCGAAGAAGTTGTAAATTCAAATGTATTGGTGTTTAAAAATAGTCGTATCGGTATTGGAACTCAAGAACCTGAAGAAAATTATCGTGTTACTATTTCTGGTAATACTGTAATTCGTGGTACATTAACAGCAGAAATTTTAAGTTTTACAGCTAGTAATTTAAATCATTTAACTATTGATAATTTAGGTACAAAAGAGGGTATTAATTTGATTCAAAGAGGTTACGATCCTTATATTGTATTTCGTAGCAATGAAACATCTATTGTTAATATTATTGATGGAAATGGAAATGTAGGTATTGGTGAAGCTGCACCTCTTGAAAAATTAGTCGTTCGTGGTAAAATCATTGCGGAAGATTTATTACTGACCAGTGAATCAATTTATCAAAAACCGTTACAAGTTCCTCCCATCCATCAAACATTTATTGTTAAAGATCGTGCGGATGTAGAATTTATGGTAGAAACAACTGGATTATACGCAGCGAGTAATGATAATGTGGAAGTTTATTTAAATGGTTATAAATTGGCTTATTTTAGTAGTAATCTAAAAGATTATGTAGTTTCTTACAGCAATCAATATGAACCTCCTAAAACATTTTTCAATATTACATTAACCAGTGTAGCAAAAGCAAATGATGTAGTTGATATTACATTCTGGCCCACTACATTAGAACAAGTAGAAGGAACTTTGGGCGGCTATTCAACTCAAAGTATTTATAGTTATTGGGATCGTGGATTAGATAAATCGGTTTACTATAATGCTGGAAATATTGGCATTGGTACTTATCAACCTCGTTCTGCTCTTGATGTCATTGGAAAAATAAAAGCTATAGATTTTGAAGGTAATGGTGCGAGACTTTCAAATATCTCTGGAACATTTGAAGAAATTAATTCAAAAGATATGGTATATTTAATTGGAAATATTGGAATTGGAACGACCTTTACACGTGGTAAATTAGATGTTAGTGGAACGATTTACTGTAGTAATATTGTTACTGTAAATGATGATCTTATTAATTTCAATTATATTACAAGTAACGTAATATCTTTTTATAATTATGACGTGGCCAGTAAAATATCATTAGATAATTATAATCCTGGACCAACAGTACAAATTAGACAACATAGTAGTAATAACATTATGGAAATATATCAAGATAATGATATATATTTTTGTATTGGAAGCAATGGCAACATAGGCATTGGTCATTCAAATATATCACTCGGAAAGCTAGCTGTTAAAGGAGATATCGTACCAGAAACCACGTTAATTTATGATTTAGGTACTTCAAATTTACGCTGGAGAGATATCTATTTATCGGGAAATACAATTGATCTAAATGGTGCGCTCATTCAAAAAGATGCTACTACTGGTGGAATTAAATTATCAACCGTGCTAGGTGAGGCAAGTGATTTTGTAAGTAAAAATATATATGGAGAACGCCTTGGAATTGGTACATATATAACACGTAGTACTGTTGATATTAATGGATCAATGATCGTTTCTTGTAATATAGGTATTGGTACAACCAATCCGATAGTTTCTTTAGAAGTATGGTCTTCTAACGCAATTTTATTACCCAAAGGTTCTAATTTAAGTCGCCCAGAGGGTGTTACTGGCTATATACGTTATAATACAGAAACTCAAACATTCGAAGGATTTGGTGCAGGGGAACAATGGGGATCTTTAGGAGGTGTAAAAAATGTTGTTGGAGATACATTTATCACTGCGGAATATACGCCTGGAAATAACGATCGTAGTCTCCATTTTTATACATGTAATTTAGAACAGCTAACACTTGATTCTAATGGAAATGTAGGTATTGGTACAACGCAACCTCTTAATAAATTAGAAATAGTTGGAAAAGCAATCATTACAGATAAATTAGGTATTGGTACCTATTTACCAAACTATTCCGTTGATATTTCTGGTGATATAAATTTAAGTGGTGATATTCGTAAAAATGGAATCGTTCTTGGTCTGAGTGGTGATTCATTATGGACAAGCAATATAGATGGGGGTATTTATTATACAGAAGGTAACTTAGGCATTGGTACACATATTCCAATGAATGCTCTAGATGTATATGGAGATATACACACGACTGGTACACTAACCTGTGCTAATTTATCAGTGATTGGAGATTTTGTTACGATGAATACAGTTACAAGCAATACAGAACAAATGGTTATAACGAATAATGGAACGGGTCCAGCTCTTAAAGTCATCCAAACAGGTAACAATAGTGTGGTGGAATTCTATGATAATGAAAGTGGAGTTGCCATGTATATTGGAAACTTAGGAAATGTAGGTCTTGGTACAAATACCCCTACACAAAAATTAGACGTTCGTGGTAATATTTATTCAAGTGATTCGCTTTCTTGTAGTAATGTTTTTGCGGATGGATTAATTGGTATAGGTACAAATACTCCAACTCAGAGATTAGACGTTCGCGGTAACATTTATTCAAGTGGTAATATTACATGTAGTAATGTATTTGTGGATGGATTAATGGGTCTGGGTACAATTAATCCAACTCAAAAATTAGACGTTCGTGGTAATATTTATTCAAGTGGTACGATTACATGTAGTAATATTTCTATAATTGGCGATTTTGTTACGATGAATACAGTTACCAGTAATACAGAACAAATTGTGATTACAAATGACGGAACGGGTCCAGCTCTCAAAGTAATCCAATCAGGAAATAATAGTGTAGCTGAATTTTACGATAAAGAAAGCGGTATTGCGATGTATATTGGAAACTTAGGAAATGTAGGTATTGGAACTACCAATATGACGGCTGGTAAATTAGTCGTTTATGGAGGTGATATTTATTGTCAAGAAGATATTGTAGGTGGTTCAGATATACGTTATAAAACCAACATAAGAACTATTGAAAATTCAATTGAAATTATAAATTCTTTAAGAGGTGTTCGCTACGATCGTGTCAGTAACAATAAGGCTTCTTTTGGTGTTATTGCCCAAGAAGTTGAAAAAATTATTCCAGAGGTTATACGAACGGATATTGGTGACTATAAAGGTGTTGTTTATACACAAATTATACCTATTTTAATAGAAGCAATTAAAAAATTAGAAGAACGTATTTGTGTGTTAGAAGGAGGTAAATTAAGCCAATAATCCAGCAGTAGTACCACCAATTAGTGTAACACTAGCGGATCCCTTAACCAAATAATAACCGGCAGTACCGGCACCTGCTGTAGATGCTGTACCTGAAGCCCCAAAAGCTCCTCCATTTCCACCACTAACACCTGTATTACCAGTACCGCCTGCGGTTGCTGTACCACCTTCTCCACCTGTTCCAGCGCTACCAACTATTCCACTACTACCTGTTAAAGTGGTATTATTATAACCTCTTCCTTTCGCACCTGCCCCGCCATTACCACCGGCGCCACCTACACCACCCAAACTTGAGACTTCTTGTGCAATATAGTAATCTTTAATTGTTCGATATGTCACGCCATCACTCAGTACGTCTGGACCGAATTGTTGTACAAAATTCCCTCTAAACATCGGCGAAGTATAGGTTCCAGTAATATAAGAGTCATTACCTGTGATTGTATCGTAATAACCGTTTGCTCCACCATACCATAGATAAACACGTTGCTGTTGCTTAATAGTATATGCCCCCTCTGTGTTGTACGTTCTCCAATAAGAGTAAGGATAGGAGCCTGATATATTGAATATAAACGTACCAGGCTTAACGCCATTTGTTCCAGCCCCACCAGGAGCGCCTTTAGCACCACCTCCGCCGCCGCCGCCCCCCGCATAGATGGTTCCATTATTGGTGATGGTTACTGTTTGATTTGAATAATCAGCTTTGATTGCATCGCCGCCTTTTCCACCCGAATAAGGTCCTCCTGTTGTATTGGCTGCCGCACCATATACTGTTCCACCCGCACCTGCTAATCCACCTGCGCCTTGAATGCTACCATTATTTTCAATTTCTATAATGGTTCCTGTTGGAAATTGCCCTATATCAAGTGCTGCCACAGCAGAATTTGTTGTACCCACCACGGCTCCTGCTGGAATCACTAATTTAACATATTTTTTTGCGGTGTTTAATGTACCAAACGTCGTCGTCACTGTTGTCAATAAATTTAAAGTTTCAGTATTTCCATTTGGAAGTGTGATGGTTCTTACAACAGTTGTATTATAAAACTTTTTCAGTTGTAAATTGGTGTAAGTGGTAGGTATGTTTGTGTTTGCGGATATATTTGGAACATATACATTATCTCGTTTAAAGGTTGAAAACCTCACAGGTCCTGACGTTCCAAACACATTTTTTAAAGTAGAAAAACGCAATGGTCCTGAGGATCCAATTGACGTAGTCGTCATTTAACTTTATTTAAGGCTTATAAAATTTGCATGGTTAATGTTCCTAAATTTTGAGGATACGCTACTTCTAAATCTAAATGGGCTATCATTTTATCAATATCATTTAAATCTATTACGGTAGTCCAAGCAATAGCTAAATTTACTGATTTTGTGTCATAGCGAACTACAGAATGTTCGTAATCTGTAATACCTACACTTGCGTAAGATGCAATTTCAAAATCAGTTAATCCTTTAGGTTTTGATGTAATATCATCATTTTTAGGTGTTACCCATGTTTCAAATCGACGATAAATATAAACTGAATCACTTAATAATCCACGAAATTTACCTGAAATTGTAAAAGCATTATAGTCATCAAGTTGTTCATTAGTCCATGATATACGTATCGTACATGTATGAGATGTACCACTTGTATAAATTAAATTACCAAATATCTTTCGTGTATGAATTAATGATCCATAAGCTGTAAAATTACCATTATAAGAAATTCCACCATTTACATAAAGCTGATAATCATTATTAAATTTTTGATTATTTGAATACCCAATTGCTACAATATCTCCTGTTGAACCTAAATAAATTGCGGGTACAGGGGCTTCTGTTGTTTTTAAAAACGTATTTTGAATATTAATATGAAAATCTATAAGATCTATACCTATATCATTTCCAATAAGAATTGGTTTTTTTAGTAAAAAGTTGGTTAAATCAAATGGAATATTTGTTAAAATATTATTACCAATCGCAATAACATCACGTACTTTAGAATTCACAAAACTATTATTTGCGATTACAATGGATTGAAAAATTTCATTTAGTGTATTTGTTCCAGATGAACTATTATCCACACCAATATTATTTCCTAAAATAATGGAATCAGTACCAATCGTTTTAAAATTTTGACCAATACAAATATTATTTAATCCTTTTACATCTAATAATTTTCCAATAATGACATTATTTAAATTAGACGAAAATATATATTCTTCATTTGAAGTATTATCACGAGATGATAAATCATATGTATTTACAAGAATATTGAAATCATTAAACTTTAATTTATTTGTAAAATTTGTAAGATTATAATATAAATAAACATCTTTACTAATATTTGATGTTAATGTATAATTATAATAATTAAATGGATCTAAAATATCTGCTTGTAAAGCAAATGTACGAATATTACTAGAATTGGGTACAATAAATGGATAACCAGCGCCATTTAAATAATTTATATTATTTATATAAAATGATAAATTATTATTATTACGATCATCGTTTAATATAAAACTTATATTATTTCGTTCATTCATAATGATAGGAATTGTCAATGTTTTTTGTGTTTGTATAGAATTTGTAATTATTACTTTATTTTTTGTAAAATGCGCATTTAATAATACATTCGATGATTGATCATATATATTAAAATTAAACTTAAAGGTTTCTAATTGATTTAAATATTTTTTATGATTAAATACAGTATCAGTATATAATTGTTGTTGTTCTGGATTTAATGTAAAATCAATTTGAATACGACGATTATCGAAATTAAAATATTGATTATCATAAGATTTTTTATAATATTGAACAATTTGATTGGAGTTTAAATTTTTTTGTATTATATTTGAAGATACATAATTATTTAAATTTACATCCCATTCTTGTAAATAAAGCCCCCTATAATAAGATAATGTTGATATAGGATCAATATCTTCTATTGTAGTATTGCTTGAACTTACAATAAATTGAATATTCATTGATTCATTTAAATTTGAATTATTTCTAAAAATGTTTGAATTTATTTTATAATAAATTTCATTCGAAATTAATTGTGCTTGTGTAAAATAATTTATTTTTTCAAGTTGAATTCCATTTTTACGATAAATATCTAGATTACATGTAGAATAAATAATTACATTACCTTTATTGATATCAATTAAAGATGTATTTATTAAATTACTTGAATTAATTATTTCATTCGAAGTTTCTTTGTAAATATAATCAGGATTGTTTTTAATTAAACTTGATTTTGAAGAAATTTTTACACTGTATTCAATTGGTATTTCAGATATATCATAAACACTTCCATCAGAATTTGTTAATTTCGCGGATCCAATTAATAATTTAAATCCATCTGTTATCTCATTTTCTCCATAATGATGATAAAATACTTTATTTCCAACAATATCAGAATAAGTGAAATAAGGATCGCTTATATAAGGTAATGAAATATCATCATTTTTCTTCATAATTTTTCCATAAGAAGGATTTGATGACACAAAGAAATGTAAATCTCTTGAATTACTACTTACTGTATTACTTGTATTCAATAGACGTTTAAAGTTAAAATATCCTCCAATATCAATCGTTTCGGTTATCTGTGCGCTTTTAAAATAAGGTCGTCCTGTAAATTGTTTAAATTCTTTTTGAATTTCTAATGAATAATTTTTAATAAATAAATATGTATCATTACAAGACCAATTGTATCCATCTTGAATGAGACCATATGATCTAGGTATATTAGATGTGTCGATTATATAAGTATTATTATAAGGGCGGCTATCTACTAAAAACGGTGAAAATCGACTCCAATAATTTTTAAGATTTGTTTCATAAATATCTGAAATATCTCCATTGTATTCTAAATAAAACTTATATGAATCATTTGATAGATCATTTGGTATATAAGGTATGTAATGTAACTTATGTGTTTTAAAATCATGATAATTCATTTTTGATATGACATTTGTATTTAACGATAAAGCAGTATTCGATGAATAAAAGTAACCCTTTGTGGGTTGTTCTGTTATATAAATAATTAATTCATTAGATTGTATATTCGATTGATAGTTTAAGCTCTGGTCAATATAATTCCAAAACGAACCAATACGATTATGTTCGCAAATATCTTGAATATTAATAATTTCATTACAACTTACTAATGAAAAATCACGCGGAGGAAAAATAGTTTGCCCATATGTTTGGATAGGAATTTCACCCGATGTAAAATAGTCTGTTTGATTGTATAAGTCATATTGAATTGAAAAATGTGTAATATTTGAATGAGAAACATATATTTTTTTATTATTAATATCCTCTTGATTAAATAAGGTTCTAGAAATATCATTACAATAAGAAACAATATGATAAATTAAATTTGAAGAAGGTATTGCCTTATCATAATAATGTAAATTATTGGATGTTAAATAATTGGGTGAATCCGCTAAGCGTGTATTTAAATAGGTCTTTTGAGATAAATAAGAATTATATTGAAAGGGGGCTGTTAATAAAGTTTTCGCTTTATTCTGAATAGTTGATACATAGAAGGTTTGTAGTTGTTGTTGTGTTTGTGATTTGATGGGTTCTTTAACCAATGGAATAAATAAATAAGTATTTGGATAATGAATTTTATTTGTCATTTCATATTTAGATTCTGATTGTTTTACAAAAATATTTGAATTAATTGATTGAATTGCGATAAATGTAGATTCTTGTGAGGTAAAGTTTAAACCATTCGATTGACCATCAATTGTTTTAGATAAGTAATTACTTACTGAAAAATTAAATATTTGTCCAGGAGATGAATCTAATGCGATATTATTATAATGATTATATTCAATCGAACGGTCATTTGATAAATAAAGCCGATGATATTCATGAGGTTTATTATTTGGTAAATTTGAACTGAGCCAAATATAAATTTGATCTCGGTCTATATTGCTTTGGTGAAAATTTGTAGTGATACCTTTATTTTTTTCAATAATATTTAAAAATTTATTAATTGATTGATATGTATATTGTCCATTTTTTTGATAAAAATCAATATTTCTTAAAGAATATGTGGGTATATAACTATTTGTTAAAATGGTGTACACATAGTTTGATGTAGCAGTCATTATTTGTGGTTGATTGGTTGATGGAATATAAATATAATTTGAGGTAGGGGCATAATTTAAAACAGTTGAAACATTACTTTGGAATAAATAGTTAGATGTGTTTAGTGTATAATAATCTTTTAAAAAGTAAGTTTCATTACATGAAAAAATCTCAACATTACACGCGTATTTAGTATATGTATCATGTTTTACTTGTTTGATATACTGCCAATATATATGTGATGTACCCAGTCCAAGTTCTTCATATTCATAATAAGGTGCATTTAGTCCATAGAAATAATATATTTGTTGTAGTGAATTATAAGAATAATAACGATGTAAATTAAAAGACCCATTATTAATCGGGTTTGTAATAGGGTTAATACCAGTATACTGATAATAATAAATATTACAAGCAATTCCATTCCACGGGGTCGGTGTAGGAATCCGTGATTTTATTAGAGCACTTATAAATCCACTATCATAATCAATACGTGTAAAGCGATCTGTTAATTGAATATTTGATTGATATACATATCCAGTATTTGAGTTATATTCTGTTAAATTACATGTATATTGTTTTGAATAACCAATCTTAGTAGGTATCACACCATTTACAACAGATACTATATATTGATCATTATATATATTTGTTAGCAAGTTTGAAGAGTATTTACTATTAATTAATGTAAATTGAACATCTAACGCAGTATCAAAAGAAGTTTCATGAAGTTTATAAATAGGAATAGAATAATGAGTTGAATTTCTTAAGAAAAGTATATTTAATAATTTATAAGTAATACGATCTCCTACGTAATATTTAATCAATACATCGGCTGTATCTTCATTATAAGGATGTAAAGGTTGATAAGTAATGTTACTTAAGTTTGTTACAGGAGTTGCCATTGATAAAACACCATATGAAGGTTGTTTACGTATATAAATAGACTCGATTGAAATAGAGGGTAAATTAACAGGAACTAATACATTACTTGTCAATAAATTAACATATATATTACTTGCTTGATCATATTCTTTCAAATAATTGCTAGTTGAATCATAATATACTTCAGAAGGATATTCGTCTACTCCAACAGTCATACGAATTGTTTCAAGAACACTTTGATTGCTATTGGTTGGTCGAATCGTAATTAATTTTTGTATAAAATCGGAATACAGCGCACTCACAGTCGTATTTGTATATGGAACGCCTGATTTTTCTAGGGAAATATTCGGTCCTATATTAATTGATACAGGTTGAGTGGGAGAATAGAGTGGTTTTCTTAAAATATGACTTTGATCCAAATAAATAGATTGAATTGGATGTAAAGAAATGGTATTGCTATTAAAATAATGAATATTTGAACTATAAATATTAATTTGTTTAGGATGATCAGATAATATATCTATTTCGTCTATACTGCGAGAAGAGGCAATAATCAATGAATCATTCGAAGCAAATAAAGATTCTGGATAAATTGAATATGTTAATGGGATATTTGAATCTCCAAATAAATTACGATTTATAACACCATATTTCGGTTGTTTTATAATAATATTTGAAAGTGTATTATTATATAGTCCTGTATCATAACCATCTGTGGATAAATCATATGTCCATATATTTGATTGAAACTCCCAAGCATCTATATTACATGTTGTACGTATATAATCAAAACTGTTTGTTAAAACAACTGGTTGTACATTATTTATTTCATAAATAGGCATTCTTTTTGGGTAGTAAAAGGAATATAAGAGTTCATTTTGATTTTCTTTACGTATTAAATTAACACCAATCAAACCAATTAATATATTAGAATCGTATGGTTCATTATAAATACTTTCAGGAATAAAAAAATTTACATTAAAATTATGTTTTGTCTTTTTTTGTTCAGCTGTAATTTCAACAACACCAGTAGATAAATTAATCGTTTCAAAATTCTTTTTTTGTATATTATTTGGATTATTAATATATGAAAATATATTGTTAAGAGTTATCGGTTCTGATAAAATTAATTCTATATCACCTTGATAACCTACATGAAATTTAAAAAGATTTGTTAAATTTGTTTCAAAGTTTGGGATAAATCCTTGAGGGCGATTTGTTCCAGAATTAAAAATATTTAAATTATTAACTGAAAAAGTTGCGGAAGTATTACTTTGAGTACCATTATAAATTGTATCTGAATAAAATTCTTGAACATTAAATAATCCATATGTTCTTGACTGAGAAACAGGTGAGCGATAATCAAGTGGATCACTTAATACATATACACTTGATATATCAATATCATTACCAATGGAAACTGAATTCTCAGCATCATTTACAATATCTCTTCCAATAACAACTGAAGCGAGTCCTGAATTATTTAAATTCTCTCCCACCGCAATCGCATGATGATATGTTCTAACATTACGTGTTCCTATTGCAACACCATATGAATTATAAGGACTATGTGTATCTACTTCATAACCAATAAATACATTACTATTTCCTTTTAAAAAGTTTTCTCCAATACGATAACCTATAGCAACTGTACCATTTGCTTGAAAATCCATAAGAGAATATGCTCCAATAATTACATTTCGATCTCCATTAATATTTGATGCTGCACTTTTACCGATATACACATTTTCACTACCATTCGCAATAGAACCACTTTCTGTTCCTAAAAATACACTATTATTTCCAGTTGTATTACTTGATCCAGCCCGAGTTCCAACGAATAAATTACCTGAACCAGTTGCCGTTGTTCCAGAAAAAGCTCCTATCGCAATATTCGAACTGCCAAATGTAGTCTTCTGTAAAGCATATGCTCCAATAGCAACATTGTAATTTCCAAGTGTTAAATATTCACCTGCTTTAAATCCTACAAAAGCATTACCATCGCCGAAAGAATTTGAATATCCAGCGAACGCACCAAAATATGTATTTTCATTTCCACGAAAAGCCGCTCGACCTGATCTAAATCCTGCCATTGTATTATAGTTTCCGCTACGATTGTCTTGTCCTGCCTCCGCACCAATAATTGTATTAAAATCAGCGTCTAATGTACGTTCTCCAGCACGATATCCTACAGCTACCGTACGATTTCCAGAGTAATTTTCTCGAAGAGCAAAGGCACCAATTGCCACGCATTCAGATCCATCCTTATTTAATTCACCTGCTCTAAAACCTACAAATGTATTTGCGTCACCTCGACGATTCTCCTTACCAGAGAACGCACCTACGAATGTACAAAAATTGCCATTCTGATTTAAAGCCCCTGCTTGAAAACCAACAAATGCGCCAAAAGACCCTTTTTGATTTATTTTACCAGATTCATAACCTACAAATGCATTGCCAGAACCTGTACTTATTTTTCCAGCACCTTCACCTATCCGAACTGTTTCTAACGTTCGCGTGGATATATCTGAAAAGAACTCAAATTGTCCTTCACCACCATTCCGTATAGTATACGCTTCGGATCGTAAATTTAACATGACCGTTAGCCTCTATTTTAAGGATAAGGGATAAAAATAATGGGTTTAATCACATACTTTATTTTACTAAAAATTCATCAAGTTTAGAATGGCGTTCTTCAAGTTCCTCTGTAAAATAAGAACAATCATAGTCTTCTAATTTTTCATCAATCGGTAAATTTAATTCACATTGATTAATTAAATAGAGAACTCTTGGTGTAATATTTTTGCTAATTTCAAAACTTGATTTGTAATCACTTAATGATTTAAATACACTTTGTTTGTTAATGGATAAATCGATCATTGATTCGTGAATGCTATGTGTTTTAATATAGTTTTTAAGAATATAAATAAGGGCATCATCCGCATAACCCCACATATAATCAAAATCAGTAATATGTAAAGCCTTTTTGATATGACTTGAATGTAAAATCATCTTTTGAATACTATGTGAATCCTGATCCCAAAAACTAAATAGATAAAATCCTTCAGCAAAAATACGATTTGTCTGTTTTGACCAAGCAAAATAATCAGAACAATTATATAGTTTTTTAACTGTACTTGACTCTTCGGGAATATATAAAACTTGAATAATATACATTGGAATAAATGAATACATCCATTTTTTTAATTGTTCTTGTTTATATTTAATAGGTGTATAAATTTTCATTAAAAATTGTACTACATTTAGTGGTATATAATTCATAACTCTTATTAATATAATTAATAGGTTTATTCTTTAACTAAAACTAATAGAAAATATAAAAGTACAGATATAAAGTTTTTATTATAATAAGAATAGTAGATGACTGAAATGAATGAATTTAATATAGATCTGTTTACAAAAAAACCTAAAAAATATTTAGATACTTTATCCGTACAATCAATTGTTGATTTTTTAGATAAAGCTAACTACTATTACCGTAATACAGAAACTACCCTTGTAAGCGATGACGTATATGATTATATTTTAGATTATCTTAAAAAGAAAGATCCCAAAAATCCCTTTTTAGTTACCATTGGTGCGCCCGTAGAAAGAAAAGTCAAGTTACCAATATGGATGGGTTCTCAAGATAAAATTCGTGAAGATCCTAAGACACTTGAACGATGGCTTTTAAAGTATAATCCACCCTATGTATTAACCGATAAATTAGATGGAAATTCGGGTCTATTTGTATATGATAAAAATAAAAAGATAACTCTTTATACTCGTGGTGATGGTGCCTATGGTCAAAATGTAACAGGTGTTTTAAACTTTATTACAAAAAAGAGCTGGAATTTCGAGCATGCGCCTATAATGGTGCGAGGTGAATTTATTATATCAAAGGATAATTGGGAAAAAATAAAACATCGTGGGGCAAACGCACGCAACGTGGCGGCAGGTGTTTTAAATTCAAAAACAATTGATCCATCTATCGCAAAATATCTTGACTTTGTTGCCTATGAATTATTAGAACCAAAATTAGAGTTTCAAGAGGGTCTTGAATTTATGAAGGGTAATGGTTTCAATGTTGTAGAATATGATATAGTTGATAAGGAAATGATGACCATGGATTATTTATCAAACTATTTAATCCGTCGTCGTAAAGAATCTGTTTATGATATTGATGGAATCGTCGCAAGAGATAATGAACACCATCCAGTTGTCACTGGTAAAAATCCTAAATATTCTTTCGCATTTAAATCTATTTTAACACACGAAGAAGCGGAAGTAATGGTATCTCATGTTGAATGGAATGTTAGCAAACATGGATTGATAAAACCATTAGTTCATTTTAATGCTGTAAATATTGGTGGTGTAAAAATTCAAAAAGCAACTGGATTCAATGCGGCATTCATTCAACAACATAAAATTGGATTAGGATCTAAAATAGTAATTATACGTTCTGGTGATGTTATTCCACATATTGTAAGAATTCTATCAGAGTCTTCAAATGGAATGCCGAGTATGCCGGATATACCCTATGAATGGAATGAGTCAGGTGTTGATATTATGGTCAGTAAAGATCAAGATAATGATCAAATGAAAATACGCCAATTAGAAAATTTTGTAAATGTATTAGATATTCAATTTATTGGAAGTGGTGTTGTAAAGAAACTATATGAAAATGGTATTAATACAATTCCAAAATTTATAGCAATACAAAAAAAAGACTTATTAGCTCTAGAAGGTGTTCAAGAAAAAGGTGCTGAAAAAATGATTAAATCAATTCAAGCGCGTATGAAAACCGTAACATGTGAAGAATTAATGGCGGCAAGTAATTTATTTGGAAGAGGTTTTGGATTGAAAAAATTACAAGTAATCATAAACGAACATCCTGAAATTTTAAAACAAGAACCCATTAAAGTTTTAAAACCAATAAAAGGTGTTGGAGATATAACAGCAAATCAATTCTTATTAGAGTTACCTAAGTTCTACAAGTTTTTAAAAGATATAGGATTTAAATGTAGCGTAAAGAAAAAAGTTAGTAAAGATACAGTAGTTGATAAAATATTTGAAGGAAAAAGTATTGTTTTTACAGGCTTTAGAAATAAGGAATGGGAAAAAAAGATTGAGGAAATGGGAGGAAAAATATCTTCAAGTATTTCAAAAAATACATTTTTAGTAATAACAGTTAATACCAATGAAGAAACACAAAAAATATTGAAAGCAAAAGAGTTAGGTATATTAATATCTAAGGATGAATTTTCAAAAAAATATAATTTTGCTATATAAAAAATAGTACTAAACAAATTAGATATAAAGGGTAAATTGATTTATTTTTTAATGACAGCATCGACCACTCCACATTGTTATTCAATTTATTTAAAATCGACAGATCCTTCGATTAATCAGCCAGAAACAATATTAAAGGATCTTAAGCCACATCAATTAACAGCAATTTATAAATGTATTGAAATGGAATCGAAACCACATATTAATTATAATGTACCTATTTCGGAAAATAGTATTCGATTTACAAATAATATACCTACATTTCAAAATTATTTTCAAATGAATACAAATGTTGGAATTATTGGCGATATTGTGGGGTATGGAAAAACATTAATCGCACTTACAATTATTCAAACAAATCCAATTCAACAGATTTATAGTAATCCACACCAAATATATAGTTACGGAAGTGTATATTTTTCAGGAAATATAACTGTTCATCAAGAAAAATTATATAAGGTACCAATTAATTCTTATATTCATACAACAATTGTTATTGTTCCAAGAGGACCAGTTTATGTTCAATGGAAAAAAAGTATTGAACAAGATACTTCTTTAAAATATTTATATATTGACTCTTTACATACAATTCGTAAAGTTTTACCACAAACCGAGTTAGAATTAAAAGCTTTTCTTGAATCTTATGATTTAATTCTTATTAAAAATACAACTTTAAAAGTATGGTTTGAATATCTAAGAAACTTAGAAACACCCATTATTATTCAAGGATTTGATCGCATTATAATCGATGAAGCACATGAACTCAGTTATAAAATACCCGCAATAAACTTTAAATTTCTATGGTTAATTACTAGTAATTATACTGAATTACTAAATCATACACATACAAGATGTATTCATAATCATTTTTCATTACTTACGAATCTTGAAAGAATTCATTATATGTTAATCAAAAATGAAACTCGCTATATTTTACAATCATTTAACTTACCAGAACCAATTGAAAATTATTATTTATGTCGTATGGATAAAAACATTAGTGCTTTAACAGGATTTGTAAGTGCTTCTGTATTAGATAAAATTAATGTTAATGACATTACAGGTGCGATTCATGAACTCGGTGGTATTCAAGAAACTGAGTCATCGTTAATTGAAACTGTGGAAAAAGATTTTTTAAAAGATATTCATAATAAAGAAAAAGAAATCGAATTTATTAAAACGTTACAGCTAGACGTAGATCAACGCGAGCATCGAATAAAAAATGTAACATTAGAATTAAATAGACTTAAAGAACGTTATTCATCTCTTCAAGAGCGTCTAAGTGGTTTAACATCTAAAACATGTCCAATTTGTATGGATTTATTAGATAATCCATTATATTTAAACTGCACTCATACTATATGTGGTAAATGTTTATTTAATTGGGCAAATAGTAGTATACATACACGTAATAGTGTCATTCATTGTCCTGAATGTCGTACACCTATCGATAGTAATAAAATAGTCGCAATTGTAAAAAATAATCGTAATATTAAAACAGCCCCACAATTACTTAGTAAAGAAGAACAGTTTCTAAAAATAATTGAACAAAAACCAGAAGGACGCTTTTTATTATTTTCACGTATGGATTCGCAATTTTATCATTTATGTAGTTTATTAACTTCAAAGCATATTAGCTATAGTGAAATGAAAGGTTCTACGTCGCATATGATGACTACACTTAAAAATTTTAATGAAGGTAATATTAAAGTAATTTTATTAAATACAAATTATGCTGGATTTGGTATTGATATTAATACAGCAACTGATGTTATTATTTATCATAAAATGCCAAATGAAAAATCACAAGCAGTTGGAAGAGCACAACGTGTAGGAAGAACAGAAACGTTAACTATCCATAATTTATGTTATTCTCATGAATTAAATAATATTAATAAATAACAAAATATTTTATATAATTTATTAAAACAAAAAATCGGATAATGAATTTGGAGCTGTAAACCAATATACTTTCAAATAAACAAATGACCAATTTTTTTTTAAAAATTCTCTAAAATCTATGAGTTTTGTTTTATATATTTCGATCTCTTCGGGAGATATATGTTCCATCACATATAATAAAGTCACTGGTAACGACTCAGATGCTTCTTTTAGAGTGGTCATAAAGCGTTGCGCCCGGCGATAAAAGGCGTCATATGTTAAAGCATCTAGCATATTTTGATGAACAAATGTACAAAAAGTATCTCCATTATCCGCATGAATATGATGATGATGTATAATGTTATCACGAAGATTCATATCATCATATAATAAATGATGTGTTCTTATACCATGCTCGGAATGCACAAATGTTTTATAAAGGGATACATCTAAAAAATACGAAAAATTAGTTTCAATACAGTGTTGAACAACTTCTAAACTACAAAATATCCAATCAAATGGAAATGCATTTTTACGCTCACCATTACGTTTAAGATAAGCGGCACCTTCGCACCGTACGCCTATTGGAATTACTGTCATTTCCTGAGTTTACTATGAATACATCTTTAAATATTAACTATAAATAGTTTATATTATTCTCATGAATTATAATGAATTATAATGATGTTAAAAATATACATAAAATGGATTTATTTTTATATTATCTAATTAAGATTAATTAGGGCATTCTATGTCAAAGACAGATAAAACAGCTAAATGTATTCGTGAAGTAGAAAATTGGTCAAATTATGAAAATAAACATAAGTTAGATAGTTCTGAATTTAATCAAGTTAATATTAAAAAGAATTTACACATTCTTTCACCAAAAATAAATAACCTTATTAATAAAATTAATGAATTAGATACAAATGATCTTCGTAAGGATGGACGTATGTATAAACATCTAATTTTCTCCGATTTAAAAACGAATGGAGGAGCAAAAAGTATCGCTAGTGCATTTATCGCAAATGGATTTTCGTTAATATATGATACAAAGCTTGAAATTCACCAACCGATACGTAAAAATCCTAAAAACCTTGCCCTTTTAACTTCTACTAAATTATATCAAAAAGATATTGGAATTCGTTTTCGTAGAAAAGTGTTAGAATTATTTAATCAACGCCCAGATAATGTTTATGGTGAACAGTGTCGATTTTTAATTTTAGATGCTGGATTTAAAGAAGGGGTTGATGTATTTGATATTCGCTATATACATATTCTAGAAACACCGATTACCTATGCGGATGAAAAACAAATCATTGGGAGAGGAACTAGAATGTGTGGTCAAACCGGTTTACATTTTGATAAAGAAAATGGCTGGCCTCTTTATATATTTAAATATCGTACATCATTGCCGGATCGCCTAAAAAAACTTTATAAAGAAGATTATTTATATGATTTATTTTTAAAGAATAGCAATATCAATCCAGCCTTAATAAATTTTTCAAAAGAACTTGAAAAGCGGGCAATTCAATCCTCTGTAGATCTATATTTAAATAAAGAACTTCATATCCAAAACCCTATATTTAAAGAACTATATAATGAAGTATTGGATAAATACCCTGTAACAGTTGATACTTCATTATCTTACGCGTATAAATATGGTAAGAAAATTGAAAAATTTGGTCCATTTAATTGTAAAAACGGATGTAAAGGAAAAATATTAGCAATGCCTACTGAATTTATGTTACTTGTATGGTATATGGTTCCACAAATTATAAGCTCTAAAATAAATAAAGATGGATATCCTATCAATGATAAAAAACCCAAGTGGTTTTTATGTAAACAGATTGAAACTTCAAAAGCCTATTGTGATCGTTTAAATAAAGCATGGCATCAGCCAGATTTATATATTTTGAAAAATGAAACAAAAATATTAGAAGTCTTAAAAAGATTACCAAAGATCCAACCTTATATTCAACAAATTAAAAATATTAAAAATTATATTAGTTTGCGTCTTTTATTACTAGAAATGTCTCCAGAACCTCCTACAAAAGAAATGAATTATCAAGAACTTCATGGTTTTATTAATTTACATTATAAAAAACAAATGTGGGATAAAATAAAAATCGAAAATTTATGTGAATCAACAAATGGTGGTGTCGCACACTTAAAGTTTACACCTACACAAGATTTTGTACGTAATTATTTTCAACCATCATCAATTTATAAAGGTATGTTGTTTTTTCATTCAACTGGAACTGGTAAAACATGTAGCGGAATTGCTACAGCTAGTTCATCCTTTGAAAAAGAGGGTTATACAATTTTATGGGTAACACGAAATACATTAAAAGGAGACGTTTGGAAAAATATGTATCAACAAGTATGCTCTACTATATTACGTGAAAATATGCCTGCTGATTTTAATTTAAATGAAGCTTTAAGTAAACCATTAAAGTATATATCTGATCGTTGGATGTTACCAATCACATATAAACAATTATCAAATTTATTATTAAAACGTAATAAATTATATGACACTATGGTACAAAGAAATGGTATTGAAGATCCATTAAAAAAGACTTTAATTATTATAGATGAAGCACATAAATTATTATCATCTGATTTAAATTTTCGTGAAAAAATAGACTTTAATGTATTAACAAATGCTGTACATAATTCATATAATATTTCAAATGAAAATTCGGTAAGATTATTATTAATGACCGCAACTCCGTATACAGATGATCCTATGCAAATGATAAAATTAATTAATTTATTAAAATTACCCGATCAACAAATACAATCATCATTTGAAGAATTTCAAAAAGCTTATTTAAATGATAATGGTGAGATCAAAAATCCTAAATATATAATTGATTTAATGAGTGGATATATTAGTTATTTAAATCGCGAACAAGATATAAGACAATTCGCAAATCCAATTGTTAATACCATAGATGTCGCTTTAAGTGAATCAAATAGCATTGAAAAAATAAAGGAGGTTGAAAAATTAACAAAACAATTTAATGAATCAAATGAGATTATTAGTAAACATAAAAATGAATTACAAAATATCAAAAATAAAATTAAATTAGAATACACATCCCTGATGGAGAAATGTAAACAAATTAAAGAAAAAAATGAGAAAAAGAACTGTAAAGATGAAATTCAAATCACAATTAGTTATTTAAAAAATAATTTATTAAATAAAATTTTAAATACATTAAATATCGAAGAAGAAAATAAAAAATCATTAAAATTAAAAATACAAAAATTAAATTATGAAATAAAAAATTATAAAGAAAACGATTTAAGTCAGGAAAGAGCATTGATTGAAAAGTGCTTAAACTAAACTAACACATTTATGGTTTAAAAGAGATAATTTATAAAATATAAGTGTAATTTAAATTTTATAAATTAATAATGGAAGATAAAAAAGATTTCTTATTTCGTTTTATTTCATTAGAAAAAAGACGACATATTAAGATGGATGCTGAAGCTTTTTATAGTGTAACTGATCAATATACAGCAGATCGTATATCAAAAGATATTTTAAGATTAATTCCAGAAGTACAAACAATTACAGATGCTACAGCGTGTATTGGAGGAAATACATATTCGTTTTCAAAATATTTTATTAATATAAATGCTATTGAAATTGATTTTCATAGATATCAATATTTACAAAATAATCTACGAGTATTAGAAACAAATAATGTAGATATTTACAATGGAGATTTAATGGTAATTTGCCAAAGACTATATCAAGATTTGATTTTTATCGATCCTCCATGGGGTGGTCCAGATTATAAAAACAAAGATTCAATTGATCTATATTTATCAGATATTGAATTATCAGAAGTGTGTGAACATATTAAAGATAATACACAATTTATCGCAATAAAAGTACCTGTCAATTTTAATGAAATTAGCTTCATTGATAAAACCAAAAATTTCATGAAATTAATACATCGTAATCCTGATTTACGAAAAATGCATCTATTAATTTTTCAAATAAACTCGTTTAAATAATTAATATTCACAATGAATTCCTTCTAATAAAATTATTAAATCTTCTAAAGTTAAATTTTCTTTTTCAATTAGACCATTCGCTATAATATTTAAATAAATTTCATTTGCTTCAATTAATTCTGTTCCTTTTATATAAGCTTTCTCAATCAGATACTTAACTTCTTCCGCAATTTCGGGTGATATAGCATCACCTATAATATTATTACTTACATTTAATGGTCCAATTTTTTCATTAAATCCATATTCAGTAACCATATCGGTCGCAATCTCAGTTGCTTCTTTAAAATCTTGAGCTGCGCCGGTAGTAATTTTCATGTTTCCAAACTTAAGCTCTTCTGCGATACGTCCTCCTAATATAACAATTAATTGATTTTCTAAGTATTCACGTGTATATAATCCACTATCAATACGCTCTTCATTTGGTTCAAAGTATGTTACTCCCGCTGATTCACCTCTAGGTACAATTGAAATTTTAGAAATAGTATCATAATCACCTAATAATATTCCAAGTAATGCATGTCCTGCTTCATGGTAGGCAACCAATAATTTTTTTTTATCAGAAATAATACTTGTTTTATTAATAGATCCTAATATTGTTTTATCAAAAATATAATTCATATCATTTTGTAAAATAGATTCGCGATCATTACGAGCTGTATATATAGCAGCTTCATTACATAAATTTTCTAAATCAGCCCCTGAAAATCCAATCGTTATTTTTGCAATACTGTCTAAATTAGTTAATTTATGGTTTTTATTTTTCAAATGTACATCTAAAATTGCTTTACGACCATTAAAATTAGGTAAATCTACATAAACTTTACGATCAAAACGCCCTGGTCGAATCAATGCTTCATCTAATAATTCAGGACGATTCGTTGCTGCAATTACAATTACACCACTATTCGCATCAAATCCATCCATTTCTGTTAATAATTGATTAATTGTTTGATCACGCTCATCATTCGATATTTCTCCACTACCATTAGAACGTTTTTTACCAATCGCATCTATTTCATCTATAAAGATAATACACGGAGTTTGTTCTTGTGCTTTTTTAAAAAGTTCACGAATTCGCGAAGCACCCAATCCAGCAAACATTTCAATAAATTCAGATGCTGAACATGAAAAAAAGGGAACATCTGCTTCACCTGCTACAGCGCGAGCAAGAAGAGTCTTTCCTGTTCCTGGTGGTCCGATTAATAAAATACCTTTTGGAATACGCGCGCCAATCGCAATATATTTATCTTTATCTTTTAAAAAATCAACTACTTCTAATAAGTCTTCTTTCGCATTATCAACACCAGCTACATTGTTAAAAGTAATATTAGTTGATACATCCGAATCATATAATTTACCAATTTCTTGAGTCATTGAAAAAGGATTTCTTACGGTTCCTTTGCCAAACATAAATAATAAACGAATTAAAAATATAAAGCCTATAAATTGAAAAAACATTTCAAACATTGAATCTTTTAAATTTTGATTTGGGTTCGATACATCTTTTATATAGCTTACATCTACATCATAATCTATAAGACTTAGAAGTATATTATCGGTTGAAATTAATTGAACATTTGCTTCAGTACCATTTTTTGTAAAAATATTCGCATGTAAATCTTTTATATAAATATTCATTGATTCTATTTCTAAATTTTTTAACTTTTTAATAAATGTTGTATAAGACCATTCTTCTACATTTTTACTATTTTCATTTTTAAGAAAAGGGGCTTCAAACTGAGTTAATAAAGGAGGAATTATAAAATTTTTATTTGATTTTATAACTATATTGCTTTTTATTGGTTTATTTACTATAACATCCGGTGGGGATACATAACAAAAAGATCTTATTCTTCTGGAAAATAAATTACTTTTATTAAACAAAAGCATAATTAATTTAGTTAAAGATTTTAGTTTTTAATATAAAAGATGCGTATTACAATTATTGGACCAGGTATTATGCCTATTCCACCCAAAGGATGGGGTGCGGTTGAATCGTTAATTTGGGATTATAAACTTTTTCTAGAAAAAATAAACGGCATTCATGTAACTATTGTAAATACACCTAATCCACATGATATGATACAATTAACAAATGATTCAAATCCAGATGTTATTCATATCCAATATGATAATCTATGGACTTTATGGAATTCCTTTAAATGTAAAAATGTTATACTTACGAGTCACTATGGTTATCTAGATCAATTGGAACAACGTAGAAATGATGGGTACCTATCTATATTTCAAGGATTTATTCAAAGTAATGCTAAAATTATCGCTCTATCACCAAGTATTGGTAACATGTATTTAAAATATGGTTGCCCAAAAGAACGTGTCACTATTGTACCAAATGGAGCAAATCATGAAATTTTTAATTATCGTAATGAAGCACTCTATAAAAATCGCAGTATTTATTTAGCAAAAATAGATTATCGTAAACGTCAACATATTTATCAAAATATTGAATTTATAGACTTTATTGGTAATATTGCGGATGGAGGATTTAATCCAAATCGATCAAACTATAAAGGTGAATGGAGTAAAGAAACTTTATATAAGCATTTAAGTGATTATTCAAATTTAGTTCTATTAAGTGATGGAGAGGCTCATCCATTGGTTTGTTGTGAGGCATTAATATGTGGATTGGGATTGGTTGTTTCAGAGTTTGCGGCGGCTAATTTAGATACATCTCTTCCATGGATTGACGTAATTCCAACGAATAAATTAGATGATATAGATTACGTAAAATATATTATCCAAGAAAATCAACTAAAAAGTATAGTATATCGCTCTCAAATTCGTGAATATGGTTTAAATAATTTTACATGGACAATCGCAGTAAATAAATATTTAAAAGCAATTGAAACTTTTTTCGAACTATAAGATAAGTAATATGGTAAAAGAATCTATATTCTCTTTAGCAAGAACTGGTTTTGGTGTTGGATTAGGCTTTATGTTAGCTTCAATTGTGTATATATTTATTGGAATTTTATTATTTATTCCAGGATTTATATTACTAAATAAAGAGCAAAAAAAGAAAAAAGAAGATCAACGTGGTAGTATTAAAGTTATCGCCTTTATTTTGATGGGTCTAGGTATGATTATTACAGGAGGTCTTGGATTTTCAACCTTATTAGGTGAGGTAGGAGATGAACTATAATTTTAATTTAATTAATTTTTTTATAATTTTGAATACATTCTTGGAACATATCTAATTTTTTTTGACAAAGTGAATAGAAAAACCCTTTATTTTTTGTACATTGAATGAAATCGTAATAATAGCTCATACAATTATTTGACATTCAAGATACTTAGTATATCATTAATTCGGTTTAAATAAGTATGATTATCACGAACCCATACCATTTGTTTTAAAATATAATCTTTATTTTGAGATTCTTTTAGATATAATTCTGCCATTTTAATTTCATCACTTTCCATGATCACATTATCATGAAATAACTCTTTTAAGCGAGGGCAATTTGTCATACCTAATTTACCATAACTAATATTTTTAAACAAACGGCATGGAATATATCCAATTGTTTTATGACATGTTCCTGTCTCACCAATACGTACTTTTTCTGGATCTCCATCGCCTCGAATATCTGGAGAAATTACACTTTGTTGTATTAAATGTTTCGCTTCTTCAAATGTTAAAGCAGATTGCCAAGGGTTATAATGGATAAAGTGAATACCTTGTTTCGCACAAGAGGTAGCAAATTTTTGTACTTCAATTGAATTACCACCGCCGATACTACCTATAAAGTTAGTTACTGATTTAGCTGCAGGTTCAATAAAACGATCTTCTAAACAAATCTCATTTGGTAATAGATCCGTCGCCCAAGCAGTATAAATTGCTTCATAAACCATTGGTGAATGATGACGAAATCTCGGGTTTAAATCACGATCAGATGAATGTTCTTCATATAAAGTAACTGGGCTTATTATTTTTAAAGATTTATTTGTTAAATCATAGATATAATTACAATCTTTTATCGATTTTACATTATAGCGTAAATCAATAAATCTTGCTCCAATATCAGTATATTTTTTTGGTCGAATTGCTACATGAACTAAATAAATATTACTTGAGTGAAGAGGAATGTTTGTATCCGCATAACCTTCTGTAATAAATAAACAATTTGTATAATCGAAATCTCTTGGATAATCTAGATCATGAAACCAATATGTTTCATACCCAAGTGCTTTAAAACCTTTATGCCATCCATAATGAACAAAGCTATGGGTGTGTGTGTTTAATGGATATCCCCATATGATAACCTTTTGAAACATATTAATGTTTAATATACTTTTATGTTTAATATAACATACTTTCATTTTTTAAGTTGTAGCTACTTTCAAATCCCTAATTTTCACTAATTCTCTTTAGACAGTTGATTTCTAACTCCCTATTGAAAAAGAGGGTCATTGTTTTGTTTATATGTAGCGTAAAATTTTAATATTTAAAGATTTACATAATTATTATTTTATGAGTTGTAATTGTAATTGCTTACCTACTGAAGGTAGTTATACTTTACCAAATGATAAATCAAGTGATATAAATTTGCTTGATATTATGTTAATTCCTTTTGGAATAGGTCTTATTACAATTCCCTGTAAAATATATACTCAATATAAAGAACGTAAAGAAAGTCGTATGAGTATCGATGAACTTTATGAAAAAAGATGTAGAAATGGCTAATTTCTTATAACATATCAGGGTTTAAAAAATACATTTGTTTTATTTTTATTATGGAAAATACTACCATTGTTACAGCATTGTATAACATCAACAGGGAATTAAATGGAGATGGGAGAAAATGGAGTGAATATATCGCATGGTTTCGTGAAACGCTTCAATTACCCATTCCTATGGTTATTTATGTAGCCGCCGATGATCAAGAACTAGTTCATCAAATTAATCAATATCGTCCTTCCAATGTAGCTACCAAAATTATATTTTCAGATATACCCTATAATAAATATCAATCAATCTTTCAAAGCATTATGGAAAGAAGTGATTATAAAAAACGTATTATTGATCCAAACAGAGTTGAATGTGTGCTTCCAATGTATAATGTCATTCAATATTCAAAATTCAAATGGCTAAAAGAAATATCTGAAACAAACCCTTTTGGAAGTAGCTACATTTTTTGGATGGATGCTGGAATCAGTCGATTTATACCTAAACAGAGTTATTCTCATATCAAAAATAAAATTATATTACCACAAAATAAACTTGTAATTCAACATAACTATATGCTACATCAATATCCAATGGGAGAGGCTTATCTATGGGACAGCCAATGTTTAATGTGTGGAACAATGTTCGGAGGAGACCCAGAAGTATTAAAGCATTTTGCAGATATTATAGATAAGGAATTGGAAACACGTACATCTCTTGGTTGGATTAATAACGAACAAATATTATTAGCTTATTTATACCATACAACCTGTAAGGATTTATTTCATTTAATTTATAATGATACACCTAAACATTTATGTTTATTTGAAAAGATATATTTGTAGCTACTTTCAAATCCCTAATTTCCGCTAATTCTCTTTAGACAGTTGAATTCAAAGCCCCTATGGAAAAAAGGGTGGTCATTGTTCCTTTGTTTGTAGCGTAATTTATGAATGGTTATGTACATTTTTATTGTTTTTATTATAGATATTATATTATGATTATAGTATATAGATTTATTATTTATTTTATTATATTTAGTGTATATTTTAGTGTAGCGATATATTTGTAGCTACTTTCAAATCCCTAATTTCCGCTAATTCTCTTTAGATAGTTGAATTCAAACTTCCTATTGAAAAAAGGGCTTTATTGTTCCTTTGTTTGTAGCGTAATGAAATATATATGTGTAATTTATAGGGGTTTTATAATGTATTTATATTATCATATTAGTATATAGTTTTATTAATTATTTTATTATATTTTAAGGTATCTATATATTTGTAGCTACAAATAGAAAACCAATTTTGCCAAAATCTCCCTGAACAATTGAATTCAAAGTCCCTATTGAAAAAAGGGGTTCATTGTTCATTTGCTTGTAGCGTAATTTTACTATAAAACAATTATTAAAATACAATACATATATAGAAATACATGAATAATGAAACTTTAATTAACGGTGGTGGTAAAAGTAAAAAAAATATCAAACCTGTTATGCATAATACATCAGGTATAATGAAAAAATCAGCATATAAGGGATTAGTGCGAGCAGATGAAATAAATATTTTGGAAAATATGATGAAAAACTTTGGAATAAATGATGCCCCAAAAAAAGCTAGATCTAAAACTGTTAAAAATGAAAAGATGCTGGAAGATAATGTACGTCCCTCTGAACGTCTTCTTTTAAAACCATCATCTATACAAAATGAACCAATGTTAGCAATTTCCAGTACAAAATCCAAAAGACAAAGAAAAGAGATTGGTATAGATACAGAATCCAAAAGACAAAAAAAAGAAGTTGTTAAAAATGAATCAATGTTAGCGATTTCCAGTACAAAATCCAAAAGACAAAGAAAAGAAGTTGGTATAGATAATACAGCATCCAAAAAACAAAGAAAAACAGTTGTTGTTAAAAATACAGACTACTATGAAGATATTATGCTAAGTGATAACCCGCGTATTTCAATTGAAGAACGTATTGCCGCAGGTGAAGCTTTAAAAGAAATGCGTGAAGAAGAATTTAGTAGAATGGTTCAAGCAGCAGAAAAAGAAATGAAGCGTATTTCGGGAAATGAAGCTTTAAAAGCAATTCGTGAAGAAGAATTTAATGATATGGTTCAAGCAGCAGAATTGGAAATGGTACGTATTGATATTGAGCTTAATGGTTTAAAAAATAAACAAATGATAGGTGGCAAAAAAAAGCGCATTGCTAAGAAATAATTTTAATTGTATAAAGTTATTTAAAGTTATTTATATATTTTAAATTATGCGATAATCGTCTAGTGGTTATGACATTTGCCTTCCAAGCAAAAAGCCGGAGTTCGATTCTCCGTTATCGTAAATGATGTAATATTATTTTTATTTTTTATTTAAAAATTTACATAGAATTTCGATTTATATAATAAAAGTTGAATTTATCTATTAATTTATAAATATATACATACCATAAACCTACACACAAAAATTGATATAAAAATATGTTTGCCTTTTTGAGGCAAAGGAAAAAGCCTTTGTGGAATGATAAGACAGTTCAAGAATTACTTCATAAATTTCAAGGAGGAAATACAATCGAACATTTAGCAATACATTTTAATTGTTCAAAAAAATATATTCAAAAAATACTAAATAATATTTTTCGAGAAATGCTATTACAAAATGATATTCATATAATTGCTCGTTCAATGGATATACCAGTTTATTGGATACGTTTAATTTTAGTTATAAAAAATTGAAGATATTTAATTTATATAATTACATAAATACAATATAATACAATGGAATGTTGTTCTATTTGTTGTGATAATTATAATTTAAAAAATCGAATAAAAAAAACATGTACTTATTGTGAATTTGAAGTATGTAATAAATGTGTTCAAACGTATATGCTCGGGAGTATTAACGATCCACATTGTATGAGTTGCCGTAAAGCATGGGATCAAGAATTATTTGATAAAATGGTTAATAAAAGTTTTCGTTTGAATGAATATAAAAAACATCGTGAAACTATTTTATATGATATTGAAAAAAGTTTAATGCCTCAAACACAACAACAATTACAAATTGAACTACAGAAGCGTCATTATAAAGAGGTTAATAAAGAATTAAAAAATACTGTTACTAATTTAGTTGGATTTGAATATAATAAATATAGACAATTACTAATTAATATTCGTCGAGAATTATTTGAAAATCGTAATATTAATGATGTAACTATATACAATAAGCTAATTGAAAAAAAACATATTGTTGAGAAAGAATTATCAAATATTTGTAAACAAATATGTACTAATCGCAAATTAATTGTTAGCAATTCTCGTATAATACGTAATTTACGTCTAAATGGTAGTGATAATGATTCGATTAAAACTAAAACTATATTTACAATTCGTTGTCCAAGAGATACGTGTAAAGGATTTATTAGTGGTGATGAGTGGAAATGTGGGGTTTGTCAATATTTTTCATGTGAAAAATGTCATGAAATAATCGGTGAATCTAAAGATGTTTTACATAAATGTAATATTGAAAATATTGAAACTGTTAAACTATTAAAAAAAGAAGCCAAATCATGCCCTGGATGTTCTACATTAATTTATCGAGTAAGCGGATGTTCTCAAATGTGGTGTACTCAATGTCATACAGCATTTAGCTGGAATACTGGATTAATCGAAAAAGGTGCTATTCATAATCCTCATTTTTACGAATATCAAAAAGCAAATACAAATTATATTGTTCGTAATCAAGGTGAAGAAGTATGTGGTGGAATTCGAGTAAGTTTACGAAAACTATTATGGTTTTTATCAGGAAACTTACTAGATGATCCCTATAAAAATATTGTTTATACAACTCATCGTAATTTAATTCATATTCAACAAGTTGAAATGCCGCGATTTAACGTTCAATTTTTCGTAAATACTAATTTAAATCTTCGTATTAAATATTTACTAAATGAAATTAGTGAAAAAGATTTTAAACGTAAATTACAAATTATTGAAAAATCTAAAAACAAAAAAAGAGAAATATTTCTTATTATTGAAATGTACGTTCAAACTACACACGATATGTTTCGTAATTTAGTAGATACACCATTTACTGATGTTGAAGAGCAAAATAAAATTATTAAAGATTGGGTAGAACAAATACACACACTTCAAGAATATTCAAATCAACATTTCGAAAAGATTTCAAAACTATATAAATGTGTCACCCCTTGTATTTCATCAACTGGAGGATTTCAAATGAAGCATTATCATTAAGCATTATCATTAAGATATTTATCAATTATAATTATTTGTTCTATAAAACGCTCTTTTTCATTTGAAATCCAATCTCTATAGGATTTTTGTTTTTCATAGTAAGTATTATAATCTTCAAAAATACTTTTGATTAATGTATTTAAGTCATCTGGACCATCTACTTTTTCAGTTATAGGAATATCTACATCATTAACTGCGGCACCTAATAAATTTGTAATAACTACACATCCCGACATAGCAGCTTCCCGTGGAATTCTATCTTTTCCTGGGTGTGCCCCTAAATCAACATATATTTTACATTCATGTAATTTATAGAGCATAATTGTGGGTGATAAATCCACAAGTGGTAATGAACGTAAATCCCATTTTTGAATAAGGTTTGATGAAATAAAGTCCTTGGTTGGGTTATAGGCAATCATATTACCTCTTTCAAATTTATTATCAAAAGCATTCGTTATATACGCATTTGTAAATAATTCACGTGTATAATCATGTAAATCAAACCATGTTTGAGATGTGCTTTCATTTAAATTTTTTAAGATAGCATCCTTAACATAATGAGATTGAAATAAATGAATAATTGTAGTATCTTTTACATTTCCAGGAAGCGAATCAAAAGATACAGCATTATTTAAAGAAAGCCACCATACAGCCATGCGGATATTTTGTATTTTAATATGTGTACGTAACCATTCAGATGTATATATTTCTGGGAAAATAAGAATATTATCTTTAATATCCTCAATGGATGTTGTATTTTTTATGTTTGAATAGGATTCTGTATATAAAATTTGTTTTTCAGTGTCTTTAGGTCTATTAATATAAACTATGTATGCTTCTTTTCCAAGTGAATTTAATTCATGACATAATTGATGCATTGCTTCGGGTCCGCCAGTTTCAAAATAAGGACATATAATATAATAGATCATATTCTAGAAAAATTAGAAAATCTTTGTTTAAATCGTTTCACATCGTTTTTTGTTATTCTTTTTCCATAAATCATCTAAATTATTTTTATAATAATGTAACATACATCGATATAGATCATAATTTATTTTTTTCATAGATATTAAAATATTTAATTTTCGTTGACATATAGATAAGCAAATTGGATAATTTAGTATTTTTAGTATATTAAAATATGTTATTTTAAATATATATTTATTTTTATTTTTTTTAGACACCTTTTTATATAAAGTTAAACTATTTGGAATATTATAAGCTTTATTTTTTTTTATCATAACTATTAATATATATTTTTTAGAATAGGATAAATCATTTTGAATAATATAAATACTATCTCGTATCATTTTGGTAGGAGGTAATGTTATATTAATTTGTGACATTTCATTATTATTATTTTCACTTTGATCTTTATTTTGATAAATTGTACACTCTAGTAAATAGCCACACATTACATTTATAAAATCTTTTGAGAATTCTTTCATTAACATTCTCCAGACAAATTTAATAGATCGTTTTGGAATATTTGAATTTTTATATAAATAGGATAAACTTTGAATAATTTTTAATATGTTAAGACGCTTGTATAAATAAATAAAATATATAAATGTATTCCATGTAACACCTTTCGATAAAAAATCTTTTAATAATTGTCTTGATTTTAATATATGTAATAATCGATCATAAATATTATAATGTATTTTTAAATTATTTTGATAATTATTCATTAAATTAATAAATTTTGTATAATGTGTATTTTTCATAAATTGATAATGTTCGATTGTCGGATTAATTACAGCCGAATATAAAGTTCCAAAATACATACGATTATTGTAATTATTATAGTAGTTATAATAGTTATATTTATATTTTGTATAATTAAATATTAATGAATAAATTTCAGAAGGTACATATTGAAATGCATAAAAGAATGGGTATTCTGATATTTGTAAATAATGTTTATAATAATGTTTCCATTCAGGTTGTATAAATGTGTTTAATTTATTATAATTAACCATTAAAAATTTTTCAAAAGCCTTTTTAAAATTTTGTGAAGACCAATAATTTCCTAATGAATAAATCGATAATGCCAATATCAAACCATTACCAATAGTGTATTGATTATTTTCAATTAACTTATTAAATTCGATTTCTTTATCAGTTTTTTTTATAAAACATACTTTTTCAATGTCAAATATATAATTATGATAAATTGAAAATGTTATTAAAAAACGGCTATTCCAATGATTTATTAACCATTCAAAAATTTCATTTGAATTATCTGAAGGAATTGAATTAAATAAAAAAGGATTTAGTGTCATCATATAAGCTTGTTTTTTTTCAAAATTATATAATGATTCGTCGAATGTCATTTTTAAAATATATTCATTTTTATTATTTTTTTGACTTTTATCGATATTATCTAAAATATACTTTATCTTTTCTGGTGTAATAATATCTTCAGGAATTCCAAACATAGCACTTGTATTCGTTTCAGGTTGTGTAATATACGTTCTATTTAATAAATGAAATTCTTGTGTTTTCATTTTAGATTAATATATATTATGTTGTTATCTTTATGTTCATTAAATTTTGTTCAAGGCTATTTATTTTTACATCAGGACGATTAATTTCTTCAATAACGGTTTCATATTTTTTAGGTAGTTGCTGTAAGAAACATTGATCTATTTTGATATAACGTTGATCAAATAGGTCATATTTATAAATTGTTAAGTAATGACTATAAAGTTCATAATAATAATTATCACGAAATAGGGTTTTCGGCATCCTTATCTTTTTACTATAAATTTATTTTTAAAATCATTTTTTATAGGGGATTTATAGATGAGCTTCTTAGTTGTTACTCCAAGTGAATTAATATTTAATTTTAATAATCAAATTAAATTAAATGTTTATATGATTTATGAAAATCAATATATAGAACTGGGACAAAATAGTTTATTAGGTATTGGTAAAACAAATCCGACTGATCAAATCCATGTTGGTAATAATATGTATTTAAATAGACTTAAAAATATTACGTATACATCTCCCTTCTCCATTCAAGTTGCGAATTCTCCTCTTTCATTTGTACCGGTTGGAACGATTGTTTTATGGTCCGTTCCAACAAATATAAGAGTGACCTTTCCAATGGATGAAGACGTAAATATTTATTTACCAAATGGATGGTTGGTTTGTGATGGTCGTACATTATTAGTAAGTGAATATCCTGATTTATTTTTAATGTTACAATACGATTATGGAGGATCCGGAACAAATTTTAGCGTGCCAAATTTTAAAGGGAATAGTTATGGTGGATTTGCTGTTGTAAATAGACTTAATACAAGTTATAATTTAACAAATGCTTCTTTTAAGGTAGGAAGAAATACAAATGATGTAAATGGAAATACAATTAAATTAATAAAAATAAATGCAAATAATTTACCAAACCATTATCATTTAACAAGTACTACTACTGCTGTTAATGCGGATAATGGTCATAGTCATAGTTTATACCCAATTCATTCTGGAACTGGTGGCGGAAGAGGAGGATCCGGTGGCGTGACAAGTGGTTCAGGTACGACCGGAAGTACAACAGGTACATATTGCTTTTATCATAATCACTCATACAATTTGCCGATGAATGACCCTCCTGGCAACGGTTGGACAACTGCTTCACCAGTTTTAATTAATATTGAACAAAAATATATAGTGATGAATTATATTATTCGGGTATTTTAATAAAAATTTAAAATTATATAGAATAAATGAGCTTAACAATTTATGAACCAACACGTATATTAAATTCAAATATATCTGCGAATACACTTCAAACTTTTTTTGATGTTAATTCATCACGAACATATATTAATGGTAGTGTTGGTATAGGTACGAATCAATTACTTTCTAATTTTCATATTGAAAATAATAGTTGCCCATTTAAAATAAATATTTCAAATGAAAATAAAATAAAATCAATTACTTATCAAACGTATTATGGATTATTACCCATTGGATCTATTATAATTATACCAACCCAGCGTTTAGTGACATTTTTAACAAATCAAGGATGGTTAGAATGTAATGGTGGTACTTATAATCTTGCTAGTTATCCATTGTTAGAACCTTTATTACGTAGTACAGATTATGGTAATACAACTGGTGTAAATAATACATTTAAAGTTCCTAATTTAGTAGATCGTATTCCAGTGGGTTCAGATGGTATATATGATCAAACTTATTATAATACTAATTCAGCTAAAATAATTACACTTACAGTTCAACAATTACCAAATCATAGTCATAGTGGCATCAGTGCTGGTGCTAATACAGTAGGATCTCATTTTCATGATACTGTAAGTGATGGTTCTCGAACAGATGATAATATAGAAACAAATACTTGTTGTGGAGGGCAAGTTACAGAAAGTTTACAAACGACATATACATCAGGTCCAACCGCTCAGAATTGGCCTGGTCCCAATCCTCCAGCACGAGCTACATCTGCAAATCATACTCATGATTCAACATATAGTTATTTTTATAATGGATCGGCAGCTATATCTTTACAAAGAAATATCATTTATATGATTTATATGATAAAAGCAAAATAATTAATATTTAATAATGTATTTAATTTTTTGTGAGGGATATGTATTATTTATCGGGGATTTTATATTACTTACTTGGGTTCCACTAGAATTACTATAAATTGTAGATGAAGTTGTTAATGAATGAGTATGATTGCTTATAGCATTCGCATATCCAAAAGTAGCATTTCCTTTTCCTTTAGCTCGCCGAAAGTTTCCATACGGACTGCTATCTTTTGAATTTTCATAAAAACGAGTAGCTGTATATGTGTGATTATGGCAATATAAATAATCTCCAATTACTCCTTCATGTGCATGATAAGGTATATTTGTTTCTTGTAATAAAAGTTCATTTACTCCTCCTACTTTACCAAGTGTATCGTAGGATACAGAAGCGCTATCCTGTTGAATTACACAACGATCTGTCATATCTGGTACATTAAATGTATTTACTGTAGAACCATATGTATCTCCTATAAAACCATATAATTTACTATATGTTGTTTTTGATACTGATTGACCATTACATAAAAACCATCCAGAAGGAACACTGTTTGATGGATACATTATTATAGTCCCTGTCGCCACCCCATATACCTTTTGGGCATCAGTTGTAATTGAGGGTGTATCTTTAAATAATACATCTCCATCGCAAGTAACTGAATTAATATTTTTGAATATTACTTCACCAAAAACTGGTAGAAAACTTATATTATTATTTACAGCATCTATTTCAATATTTGCGATACGTCCACCAAGCGCATCATTATTAAATTGTACTTCTTTACCAAATGTTGAATATCTTCTATAAACAACGTTATCGGTCATGCTTAAAAAAAGAATAGTAAATTATTATTTAAATACGAACGATTACTTCGTAAGTACCCTTACTTATTTTTCGGCGAATATATCCAATCGATTTTTCAGAACTTTGTGATTGTGAAATACCTAATTTTATTGTATCATCTACCCCTTCCATAACTGTAATAAAATCTCCCGCTTCTCCAACTATATTTTCATTCCATCCAGCATATTCATCCCCGTCAGGTATTACTAAATTAATTTTACCCATATAAACAATCGGAATCTTTACATCATTTGGATGCGCGTCAAATAGATCTTGATTTCCAATAATAGAAGGTTTTACCGATATAATTCCAAAGCATTTGGATTGAGACCATTTTGATGTAATGCGTCCATCTTTATTAAATCCAATGACTGATCCCGCTTCAGGTTGGCTTTCGCCCTCAGCAAGAAGTTCCCATTCACTATAATCTCCACCAGATGCCTTGAACGAAAAAGCCATGATATTGCCATAAACTTGTAATTTTTCTTTGGGGTAAAATGTTCCAATACCTACATTATCAGTAATATGAGCTGAACCATATACACTAAAAGTTGTATCTGCGGTAGGTTGACTTGTTCGAATACCAACACTTGTATTATTAATGGTTACAATTGAACTATCACCATAGATATCCATTTTATTAAAAGTTTTCACAGGAACAGTGGTGCCAATACCCACCCAGTTATCTACCATTGACATAACGGTTTGATTTGCGTCATAACCTATAATGTTTGAAAGTGAATAGGTATCCGTATTTGTACCAGTCAGTTGAAATACATGTTTGTCCGCAATAAAGCGCATTTGACTGTCATTTCCGGGAATATCTTCAGTTAAGATGGTTGCGTATTTAGAACTATTTATGAAGCTCGCCATATTTCTTTATAAATATCCAGCGTTTTTATTCTTTAATAGGTAGAAGAAGATTGTTCAATTCCATGCAACCTATTGGAATTTTACTCAGTTCTATTGTAGCGTTATATGTATCTGGCTATATATTTTATAAAGCCTTTTTAAATATTAGCCCCTATTTATTCGCCTGGTTATGGTTTAATTTAGCCATCGCTCTTTATGAGATTTATATTGTCTTTCATCGCCGAGAATTAACACGTAAAAAATGTATTGACGGATTCTGGTCACGTGATTCTAATTATAGAGGATTTTGGAAAGACGCTTGGAACGAATATACATGTTATTCAGATGAACGCTACTTAGATCCAGATAACTTTGTCTTTATTATTGAATTTATGAACGCTATACTTGTCATCTGTCTATTGACAGCATTTATGGTTCAAAGTAAAGCATGGATTTATTTATTACTAGCAATACAAGCATATCACTGTAGCATTTATTTTATATCTTTACTTCATAGCCGTAAAACAAATACGACATATCCAATGAAAACAGCAAGCTATCTATTAATTTCAGCTTTATGGATATTCGTTCCTATTGTATTGATTTTTACATAAATCTAAAATAGAAATGATACAAACCTTTTCGGATAAAAAGGATCGCAAGGAAGCAAGAAAATCATTACGAGATAAATATTCGGATCATCCTCGTCCAATACCAGAATCGATTAATGATTATGAATTAAGAGAATATTTTATAACTTTGGATTCACGAGATCGTGATAAAACGGTATGGCCTTCCTCAAGTCAATTTCAAGTTAAAATGCAGCCTGAAAATACATTTAATGGTGCTAGATTAAATCGTGCTTTTAAGAATGTTCGTAGTATCGAAGTGGTTACCGCTCAATATCCAAATACTTTAAATGTTCTTGATCAAATGTATTTGTATTTATGTTTTCCAGAGATAGATGGTGTTTATGAATCAACAAATTTAACTGGAAATAAAGCTTTAGCAAAATTAGTGGCTACGTCATTGATTGGTAATTATGTTTATATTGAATATCCGCATCAGAATCGTCCTCGCAGATTATTTCCAGGAAAGGGCGCGCGCATAGATCGATTGACACCTGAATTCCGCACATATAATGGCGATTTATTTAATTTTGGTGCGGATACATCACCTTGTTTTCAGTTTGATCCAAAACTACAGACAAGTATTACCTTGCGTATTATTGTTCAAGTTCCAAATACGTTATAATTATAAACTATATAGGTAAAAAGAATGTATGGACATCCTGTAAATATTGTTAATGAATTATCTGTAGGACATTATACAAGTAAAGGAAGTTTAAAAGTTTCTACTCCAGAAGTATCTTTTTTCAATACATTTCAATATGGTATTGAAACAGATGTATGGGATACTGGTTTACAAAACGGAGGTACTGTGACTTTTTTTCAAGATATAAGTGGTGTTACAATGACAGTAACCAGTCAATTGAATTCTCAAGTAATACGTCAAACAAGAAATGTTATGAAATATATTCCAGGACGTAATACTGAATTAACATTTGCGGTTCGTCTTACAACTCCAGTTGCTGGTATTCGACGCAGATTTGGTTTATTTAATGGGTTGGATGGATTTTATTTTGAAGATAATGGAGGAGATTACGCATGTGCTTTTATTAATTCTGATGGATCAACACCATATATTGAAAGAGTTTCAAGAGCTAATTGGAATGGTGATAAATTAGATGGATGTGGACCAAGTAAGATTACCGCAAATGCTGAAAGTATACAAATTGTATCATTTGAATATGAATGGTATGGTGGTGGGCAAATTATATTTAAATTTGTAATCAATGGGGAATCTATTACAATTCATACATTTAATACAGCCAATCGATTGCCATTTCCCTGGAGTAAAACACCGTTTCTTCCGATTCGTCTTGAAATTACAAATACGACAGGAGTCGCAGGAACACATGTTATGTATCAAGGTTCAAATTCTTTATTAAGTCAAGGATTTACAGAAAAAATAGGTATTGCTCAAAGCTTACTGACACCTTTAATTGGATATAATATACCATCCGCTCGAACATTTTATCCAGTTATTAATATTCGTTTAAAATCTAATAATCTAAATGGTATTGTTATTCCCACCTTTTTTCAAGTTGGAACATTAGATAATGCAAGCGTATTTTATAAAATAGTAAGAAATGCGACTATTGTTGGGGGATTATGGGTTGATATGCCAGATACGAATTCATTTGTTCAATATAATTTAACATCTACCACTGCGATTACAGACGGAATTCAGTTGGATGCAGGATATGTAGCCACAGGAAGTGGTGAGAGAGTTGGTTTAGATAAATATACACAATATCAAATAGGGCGTAGTAGTTTAGGTACAGTAAGTGATACAATTACACTTGCTATTGCGAGTGGTATTGCCAATAAAGATGCTATTGCTTGTTTAACTTGGATTGAACAACGTTAATCGTAATCACAATTATAATAATAATCGCAATTAAATAATTAATGGTTCAACTGTTGTAATTTTAAATACTAGATTAATTTGATAATTTGGAATGGGTGGGGTGGGCGCGGTTGTATCTGTTCCAAAGTTGAAAAAGGTGTTATCATGTTTTTTTATTTGGATGGTTAAACGATCAATGCGTTTACCCTTTGCCTCAAAGACGAGTTTGTTTAATTCATTTAAGTCTGTATAGTTAAAAATAGGGGTTGTATTACTTGGAATTAATCGGGCAAATGATTTTGTTGCTGCTAAACTGGTACCATCAAAAGCTCCTTCTAATTCTGGAATACATACATAAAGACACGGTTCATTGCTTGAACCTCCAGCGACAGGATAGGTGGCTGAGATAAGTTCAATGGATTTAATATTTTTATAATGATGACTGAGGGTTGCGCCAGTAAAGGTATTCGTGGGTTCTAATTTAACTTCAAAATGACTTGTTGTAGGCCATACAGCTCTATCACGGTCTCTTGAATCAATAATAATATAATGATCTTTTAGTTTATATTTTTTAGATTCCTCGTCGGGAAATAAAAATGGATGTTGGTACATATCTACTATAATACAAATAGAGAAATCTATCTTTATACGTTTTTTTTACGGATAAGATACAAATTTAAAAAAAAATGAATTTTATATTTATATGAAAATATATTTGTTGTAAAAAGCAAGTGCTACATTATATTGTAGCGAAAGTGATAAAGCGATCCTTTATTTTTAAAATGAGGAGGTGTCAGCAACTGTTTTGTCAGACAGCGCATAATAATGCTCGTAAATCATGCATGAATCATAAGCATGGATGTGTTATTGTTTATAATGATAAGGAAATCGTAGCACAAGGATTTAATCATGATAACTGTACTATGAATGATATCTATAGTGTTCATGCGGAGGTGAATGCGATCAATCAACTTAGGAAGAATATACGATCAAAAGACAAAAAATTTATTCAGAAATGTTCTTTGTATGTAGTTCGGGTTGGATCACCTTTGATGAATTATCCTCTAAAAAATTCAGAGCCTTGCGAACATTGTACAAAGACGATTCTGAAGATGGGTATTCCAAAGGTATATTATTCAACAAATGATGAATTTTTATCAGCATTGGAAATCCATAAAAATAAGAAAGAATCATATTCTCAAGGGAGGCCTATCCCAATTACACCGCCTCAATCTCATTCTCAAGAGATGTCATCTATTTCAACATATCCTAAAAAAATCCAGGGGAGGCCTATTACGCCATTATATTCATATTCTCAGGAAGTATCTATTACAAAGTCGCCTATAAAAAATTATTCTAAGAAAATTATACCACCTACTTCTGATAAAAACTCAATATGTATAATTTCGTGATTATTATATATCAAATTTAGTTATTATTTATTACACCTTTTATCATTTTTATCATTTAAAAGTCCGTTTAATTAAATAGTTATAGTTATGTATATTCTTTACAAAAACCCTATACAATTGGATACTTTGTATATAGTTCAATATTTACATTTTAAAAATATTATGTTTTTACCATCTATCATAATTGAAAGAAATTATCCACCGTTTGTTACTGAATTACCAACAATAAATTATAAAAATAAAATTTACAAAGGTTTAGAAGAAGTTATTTTATTATATGAAAACATTTCAGGTATTGATAAAATTTTAGAAAAAGCAATTGAGTTTAAGAACCAAAATCCAAAATATACAATAAAGAAATAATAGGATTTTACTTTTTTATCTTTTTATTTGCGTTTGCTAGCTGTACGACGAGAAACTGTAGCGCCTTTTGATGAAAATAATCTATAGTAAAGTACGGTTAAAGCAGACATTACATAAATAACAGCGTTTACAATAGCAAATCCAACAATTATCCAAGCATATGTATTACATTTGCCAACAACAAGGCAATTAGTAGCATATGTACCTAATACTAAAACTGCTAATGTAAATAATAGCATAAATATGGAATTTATTACCATGTTTTTACTTGTAATCATAATTAAAACACCAGCAATGAAGCTTATTAAGTAAGTATAAAATACTACACGGGCTTGTTTACTGACTTCATACTTTTTACCAAAAATATTAAGAGTTACGAGTTGAGGTTCTTCTTGCATGTTATAATCTATTTAGAAAATATTTTTGATAGGAAGGGGTAATATATATCTATCTTTTTTTAAAATATCTGCTTTTTTAAATTCATCGTATAAATATTGTTTTACAGCAAGATCTGATAGCAATTCCGAAATAATTATTAAATCCTCTTTATATTTTAAATCATTTACTGGTTTAACTTCAGGATAAACGACTAAACATACATTTTCATTAATTACTTCTAATGTTATTTTATATAATTTCTTAAATGTTCCCATTATAAGATCCTCTAATTCCTCTGATGTTAATGTATAATCTAAATAAAATAGTTTATTTAATTGAACAACTTTTTGTGCATATATAGATTCTTGATTCTTTTTATTTTCATTCTGTTTCTTTTTAATCTCATTTTCGTCATCACTATCATCGTCATTATTTTTATAACTTACGAGAGTTGCTCTTGTAATATACCTTTTATTCATTTGATTAACATGATTACAAGGCATTACATTTATACGATATTTCGAAAAATGTAGAAATGAATTTACTTTCATGGTTGGTAGTAAAAGTTTACTGTTTAAAGATAAAAACAGTGTATTTTCTTAAATGAAATTAATTCATATGATTGTTGCTGTCGATTTAGATAATGGTTTTTCGAAAGATAATAAAATTCCATGGAATATAAAAGAGGATTTTGCCCATTTTCGAAAAATAACAACCAGCGCACCAGATGGATTATATAATGCGGTTATTATGGGACGCGTTACATTTGAACAAATTGGAAAACCCCTTCCAAATCGCCATAATATAGTAATTACAGGAAAGCCAGAATCGTTTAATGATATATGTAAAGAAAATTTAACGGCATTATATAGTTTAAATGATGCTCTTTTATTCTGTGAAAGAAATGATAAAATACATGAAATATTTATAATTGGTGGTGAAAGAATATATAATGAAAGTATTCGAAATTATCCAATTAATAAAATTTATCGTACAGTTATAAATAATCGCTATCAATGTGATCGTTTTTTTCCTAAAATAGAAGCCCCATTTAAATTAATAACTACTGACGATCGAATAGATTATAAATTTGAACTTTGGGAAAATTTAAATTTTACTAGGTCATAATAATAAAAAATAACCTATTTATTTAAACAAAACCATGTGCTGGAACGCAGATGTATCCCTTAATACATTCTTATTTAGTGGTTTTATAAACCTATTAGCTTATTTCAATGGTGTTACTGCCATTACTGAATTTATATATTTTAATAGTGTTATTATAATGCAATTATTTGAATATTTTATTTGGAAAGGATACAATAATCGTCTTATATCTCAATTTGCCTTCATTACAATCTTACTCCAACCGATATTTGTTATATTATGTATAAAAGAAAAACCTAAAAAAATAATCCCGGCTTTATTGGTGGCTTATGGGATAGGTATCATCGCATTACTTATCTATCAACCTTTATCAAAGACAAACTTTTCTATGACGCGTGCCGCAAATGGTCACCTCGCATGGAATTGGATGAAATTACCATTAATTACCCTTTATTTAAGTTTTTATATCATCGCAATATTCTTCTACCTTCCAGATCAACCATTTCTTATTCTCTTTTTAATTATATTACTGGGTATGTCATTATATTACTATTATACATCTCATACATTTGGTACTATGTGGTGTTGGTTTGCAAACGTAGCAGCATTTTATTGGTTGTATTTAATTGCACAAAAAAATAAGCTCTTTTGCGGTTTTATAGAATAAATAATTTTCTTTTATAAAAGTATTAAATAATCATGCCAAGTGAAGTTGAGAAAGTTGCCAAACGTATTCAAAACCTTGAAGCAGTTGTATCCCAAATACAATTAACTGCTGGTGGCAGCACTGGTGTTGTATCCGCTGATGTACAAAGAGAAGTTGTCATTGATACTTCTAAATACGATGAATTAGAAAGCAAAGTTGATCGTGTTAGTGGTGAAATGGACACTAAATTTACAGAAGCTCTAAATGACGTTCAATTACGCTTCACCGAATTTGATCATGTTAAAACAATGATGAGCACTGTAGATGGTTTAACTTTACATTTAGAATTATTACATAAACGTCTTGATACAATCACAGAACGTGTAAGTAAATTAGAGGATGATGTTAGCACCATTACAAGTAGCATTGTTTCTGCTAAAGAACAAACTGAAGAAGAAAGTGCTTAAAAATAAAAATGTATTTATTTTTTAAAATTTTTAAATAATTAACAATTTACGAACGCGGTTTTAACCTCGCCAACAATGCCGGTGGGGTAAACTGTACGATAATGTATATGTGGTTTCAATGTCACTGTCGGAACTTTATAACCGGATGGGCATGACACGATAAATTTAGCTTCATTGTTTTTTACAGTTGTAATACCTACATTACGGTAATCGCCATAAGCAGTCCAAGGATCTTCAAAATATTGTTCAGAAGATTGTGCTGCCCAGTAAAGTACTTTTGTATTATCTTCTTCTTTAATTGGTACTGTAAATTCTAGATTGGCATCTTTTGGTTTTAACTCCGCAGGGAAAATAGAGTAAGGCATAACAGATGGTCCTAAGAATGGTAAATATGTAT